>Ga0075347_1000006_pt1 | contig 277104 bp, 245 predicted proteins | sample RushSE_CattailNL_5_FD_120084 | JGI IMG/M metagenome (GOLD analysis project Ga0075347, IMG submission 120084) | Natural and restored wetland microbial communities from the San Francisco Bay, California, USA, that impact long-term carbon... | ecosystem: Environmental > Terrestrial > Soil >...
CCGGATGGAAGAACGCTTACGGGTGGGGCGAAGCCTGGGTCGAGAACGGCGAGATCAACCTCAAGGCCGACAAAAAGTTCTTCCTCACCACCGAAGCAACCTATAGCGACTTCGAGCTCGAAGCCCAGATCATGCTCCCCAACGAGGGCAAGGCCAACAGCGGCATCATGTTCCGCTGCCACGTCGAGCCCAACAAGGTCTACGGCTACCAGGCCGAGTGCGACCCGACCGACCGCGCGTGGACCGGCGGGCTCTACGACGAAGGAAGGCGCAAGTGGCTCAACCCCACCGAAGCAGAACGCGGCAAGACCAAGCTCGTCCAGGCCCCGCTCAACGAGTGGATCTCCTACCGCATCAAGTGTGTCGGCGACCACCTGCAGATCTGGGTCGGCGACCAACAGACCACCGACTACCACGACGACGTCGACGCCTCAGGACACCTGGGCATCCAGCACCACGGCGAAAAAGGCCAGGTCTATAAGTTCCGCAACATCCGCATCCGCGAGATCAAGGCCGAGGAACCGGCCAAGCCGTAAGACAGATCAACTCGTCATTAGGAAACCACTCGAAGCCCATGCCGTCACGGCATGGGCTTTATTGTTGTTTCACTTACGCAACAACAAAGGGATCCGATTCAGCGCCCGTCGCCGGTGTAGATGATCTTGCCGTCCTTGGGCGCCTGGGGCCAGGGCGTCGTGCCGTTGGGCCAGTCCTTGGGCTGGGTCTTGCGGACTTCCAGGACGTGCTGCTTAAGCCACTCGGGCGCGGAGGCGTTCTCGCGTTCGCCGTAGACCCACGGCAGCGCGGGCGACATCAGGATGTCCATGCGTGGCAAAGGCGGGCGCTCCGCCGCGGCCTCGGCCAAACGCTTGCTCAGCAGCTCGACCAAGTCCGGTCGCACCTTGGCGATGTCGTTGTTTTCGTAGGGGTCGTCGCGGACGTTGTAGAGCTCTTGGCCGACGAGCTTGTAGTCGCCCTTTCGGATCGAGGGCTGGCGCACGCAGCCTGCGACGTCGAAGATGATCTCGTCGCGTGGGCTCGGCCTGCCGTTGAGGATCACGCCGGTCATGTCCATACCGTCGACCGGGCGAAGCTGATTTGGATCAGCGCCGGCCAGCGTGATGAAAGTGCTGTAGAAGTCGGCGATGAACATCATCTGGTCGTTGGACGAGCCGCGGACCAGGTGCCCGGGCCAGCGCATAACGCAGGGCACGCGCACGCCGCCCTCGTAGGTGGTGTTCTTCGTGCCTCGGTAGGGCGCGTTCTGGTCGGGCGTGAGTCCGCCGTTGTCGTTGACGAAGACCACGAGCGTGTCGCGGGAATAGCCGTACTGCTCGATCGCGCCGACGATTCGGCCGACGGCATCATCAAAGCAATTGAGCGCGGCCATGCGCTTGTTGAGCGTGTCGGTGTAGCGCGGGATGGACTCGAGCGGGCCGTGGATCGCGTTGAACGGGACGTAGTAGAAAAAGGGCTGGCGCTGCCCAGTGGCGTCTTCCTTGCTGCGGTGCTCAGCGATGCTGCGGACGACCTCGTTGGCGATGAGGTCGGTGGTGTAGCCCTGCTCGGCGATGGGCTGCTGGTCGCGGTGCCAGTCGTAGACGGCGAAGGTCGCCGGGGCGTTGTGGGGGTTGGTGTAGTTGGTGTAGTCGATGCCCCAGCCGTAGTGCCCGTACTGATGATCGAAGCCCTGGCCCATCGGCAGGTTTTCGTCGAGCCACTCGCCCAGGTGCCACTTGCCCATGATGGCGGTGGTGTAGCCCGCGTCACGCAGGGCCTCGGCGACGGTGCGCTCCTCGGTGTCCAGGCCGACCACGCGCCGGGTCTTTTCACCGGCCGAGTTCGTGGCGACTTCCATGCCGAGCATCGCGAGATAGTCGGGCTTGCCGAAGTCTTCGGTGCGCCAGTCGGTCCAGGTTCGGAAGGAGTAGCGTCCCGTCATCAGGGCCGCTCGCGTCGGTGAACAGACCGAGTGGACGTAGAACTGCGTGAGCTTCATGCCGTCGTCGGCCAGCGCGCCGAGGTTGGGCGTGATGTCGCGGTCGCCGCCATTGAACGAGGGCTCGTTCCATCCCATGTCATCCGAAAGGATGAAGATGATGTTGGGCCGGGGCGCATCGACCTTGTCTCTGCCGGTCGAACAGCCCGCCAGCATTGCAACGCAAGCGAGCGCGAGAACCGCAGCGGCGCGATGGAAAGACAAACGTTTTTGCATGTCCGGATTAAACATCACAGAGCTCCACTGCCTGCTTGAGTTGCTGGTAAGCCTCACCGGTCGGGATCCACTCGTGCCCGACGTAGCCTTTGTACCCGATGTCGATCAGCGCCCGCATCACGGCGGGATAATTTATCTCCTGGCTGGCGTCGATCGGTCCGCGGCCGGGGTTCCCGGCGATCTGCACATGTCCGATGATGTCCTTGTTTTCGTAGATGCGCCGCACCAGGTCGCCATCCATGATCTGCACATGGTAGACATCAAAGAGCAGCCGAAGCCCGGGCGAGTCGACCTCTCGGATGATCTTGGCGCAGTAGTCGACATGGTCGCCCTGATAACCGGGGTGGCCTCGCATGTTTTCCGTTGCGCGGGAGTTGAGCATCTCCAGCACGAGCGTCACGCCAAGGTCCGCAGCGATCGGAGCGATTTTCTTATATCCCGCGATGCAGTTGGCTAAACCTTCCTCGGCAGTGACGGCGCTGCCGTTGGGCTCGGCGGAGGTGTCGGCCATGCCGGTGAAGGTCATGACGTTGGGGTAGCCCGCGTCGGCACTGGCCTTGATCGCGTCCTTGAGCTTGGAGAGGCACTCGTCGTGGTGACCGAGGTTGTTCATCCCACGCACAAAGCCGTGCGAAGGCGTCGCCGCGCAGACCATGCCGCGGTCCTTCAACAGATGCCAGTGCTCGGGCGGCAGCAGCTCCACGCCGGGCAGCCCGAGTCGATGGCAGTTTTCAATCAGCTGCTCAACCGTCCACGGCGAGGGGCTGGACCGGGTGAAGCACCAATTCGCGGCCACCTGCCTGATCCGCCCCGCTCTGCGCTGCGCGGTTGCCTGCATCGACACGCAACCCGACAGACCCGCCGCAACCCCACCCAGGGCAACAGCAGCGGACTGAATAAAAGTACGACGACCGACCTGATCCACTACGCGCCTCCGGCTGGAATGCATCTTTCAGAATCAACGGGCAGGATATACCAAATTACTCCCGAACCCGGTAGGGACACACCCAAGGCTCAAGCACAACATCTAGACCCCTGCGCCCGATAAGGGACAGGCCGTTCATCCGACCCCAACCCGAACAAACGGCTCACCCCGATAAAAGATCGCTGCGCAAAGTCAAAAAACAGGACTTGACGTTTGGGCTGCGTTTGGTTAACGTGTACCGTACAGATTAGCCGATTGGGATTCAAGGGCCGAATCCCGACTCGGCGATGATGGAGTCGGACCCCGACCGTGCACCCCAAGATGTTGGGGATCGCCCGGCAGCAAACCCTAAACACGGGAGCGATCCGATGACTACACCCCTGATGATGATTGGCCCTGGTGGCGACTACGTGACCCGATTCGATGTCAAAGGTGAAAGCCTGGTCAGGACCCGCACCTCGCAATCCGCAGGCTACGACCACGACGCGCCCTCGTCCGGCAGCGGCAGCGCCTGGGGTAGGCTCACCCGCCGTGTCCGCAAGGCCGCCGCAGTAACCGCCCCACGTTCCGTCCCGGCCGACTGCTTCAGGCACACCGAGGAAGTCGCCCGACCCGCGACCTACGCCGCACCCGTGCTTATTGAAATGCAGAAACAGCTCGCCATGCTCCAGGCCGTCGAACGCTGGCTCAGCGAGCAGCAGAGCGAAGTCGATCGCCTGGCCGCGATGCAGACCGTCACCGAGGCCCAGCTCACTCGCCAGCCCCCGACCGACCCGGACACCGTCCGCGTCATCCGATGGAACGGCGGAACGATGAGCCTGCCGACGACCGCCCCCGCCACCGCAAGCCTCTCCCAACTGCCCGAACCCGCACCCTGCCACACCTTCGCGTGCGGCGACAACCCGACAACCCAACCTCAGAGGATCGACACCGATGGCCAACCCCAACCTCACGCCCAAGCAACTGAAGATCCTTACCCTGATACGCGACACCCGGCTCTCAAGAGGCTATTCGCCGACGATGCAAGAGCTCGGCGAAGCTTTAGGCGTCTCAAAGGTCACCATCTTCGAGCACGTCGAGGCCTTGATCAAAAAGGGCTGCCTGACCCGCGACCCCAACAAGGCGCGCTCTTTGGAGCTGTCGCCTGACCTCGAACTGCCCGATGAGCAGCGCAGCACCCGCCTGCCCCTGGTCGGCTCCATCGCCGCCGGCTCACCCATCGACGCCGTCGAAGACCGCGAACACCTCGACCTCGAAACCATCTTCGCGCCCCCCGGCACCAACAACGCCAACAAGTTCGTCCTCAAAGTCCGCGGCGACTCCATGATCGACTGCCACATCGCCGACGGAGACTTCGTCGTCTGCGAACAACGCAACGCCGCACGCAACGGCGATATCGTCGTCGCACTGCTGGACACCGGCGAAGCCACCCTCAAGACCTACCGCCCCCAGCGCGACGGCACCGTACACCTCGAACCGGCCAACGAGAAGTACCAGCCCATCGTCGTCCGCAAGGAACAACTCCAGATCCAGGGCGTCTGCATCGGCGTGATCCGGCAGTACTGATCGACCCAACCTTGTTTCTAAACTAGAATCCGGGCATGGCTTACGGAAGTTCCATCGAGTGGACCGAATCAACGTGGAACCCCGTCGTGGGTTGCACGAAGGTCAGTCCGGGCTGTGTCAACTGTTATGCAGAACGCATGGCCAAGCGCCTCGGCGCAATGGCCGAAGGTGCAAAAGCAAAAGGGCAGAACCCCGGGCGAACCGCGAATTATCTCAAAGTGATCAATGGCCGGGGTAAATGGAACAACAAAGTGTTCATGGATTACTCCGCGGTGGATGCGCCACGCACTTGGCGAGAACCGCGAACGATCTTTGTGAACTCGATGAGTGACCTTTTCCATGATGGTGTAGAAATAGACTTCATCAAACGTGTGTTCGACACGATGAATGCCTGCCCACAGCACACCTTTCAAGTGCTCACCAAACGCCCCGAGAGAGCAGCCGAAGTTTGTAGACAATTAAATTGGACACCCAACATCTGGATGGGAACAAGCGTCGAAGACCATCGCGTCACCGGGCGGGTTAATTACTTGCAGCGGATTCCTGCACATATAAGATTCCTTTCTGTGGAACCACTCATCGGGCCCATCCCGCGACTGCCGATTTCAAATATCCACTGGGTCATCGTCGGCGGCGAGTCAGGCCCCGGCGCTCGCCCTCTGCATGCAGACTGGGTTCGCAAAATCCGCGACCGTTGCCTAGATCGCGGCATCCCCTTCTTTTTCAAACAATGGGGCGGCATTATAAAGCACACCACCGGCCGCGAACTCGATGGTCGGACTTGGGATGAAATGCCAACAATTGATTCTGAGGTAAATGTTGAGACAGCCGCTGCCTAAGCCAATCGAAGATAACTTCATTATTTCTGATGTGCAGCCGCACTCAAGAGATAAACATCATTATGTAAAGAACTACTTAGATGCCTTTAGCACTTCGATGTTTGATAAATGGAAGCACCGTTGCTACGTCGATTTATTCTCTGGAAGTGGCATCGAAAACGTGCAAGGCTTTGGCTTAGACTGGGGATCGCCATTAATTGCAGCTCAAATGCCAAAGCCTTTTACTAATTTATTCTTGAACGATAAAGATACAACTAAAATCCATGCCCTGACAGAGAGAATTAAAGCGTTTCCACAGCCAAATGCGCCTATGATTTTCAACGAAGATGCGAATTCTGCTGTTAGTAAGATTGTTCCATTAATCCCTTCACGCGGCTCATTGACGCTTGCATTCATCGATCCATATGGGCTACATATTTCACTTGACTCAATCGGCTTACTATCAGGCAGACAATCTGATTTAATAATATATTTTCCAGACCGAGTAGATATGCTTAGAAATTGGTCTGAGTATTACATGGATAATGAAAAATCGAACTTAGATCAATTCTTAGGTACAGGAGAGTGGCGGTCATTACTTTCTGACGCAAACTCTGACAAGCATCCTGAATTACTTTACGGAATTTACGAAAAACAACTTCGTAAATTCGGCTATGAATGGTTTGATAGCAAGCGAATCTATGCTCAAGGATCAAGACCGATCTACCGATTAATCTTTGCCACGAAACATGAACGAGGATTGGGTATCTGGAAAAATGTGTCCTTAAAAGGACTTGATGGGCAAAGCAGTTTCAATTGGTAATGATCCCTCGTTCGATTAAGTAACGGATGTTTGTGTTCCCGCTACAATCGCCGGATCGTGGCCGACACTCCGTACCCGCATCAATCTGCTCCCGGCGACCCGCTGACGCGCGGGCCTTTGGCGGCTGTGCTCTGGGGGGCGTTCCTTGGGTGTTCGTGGACCTGGGTGATCGGCATGATCCTGCCCGCCCTCCTGCTGCGCGACTACGGCATGTGGGGCTGGGCCGCCTTCGCGGCACCCAACGTCATCGGTGCTGCGGTGATGGGGGCGGTGCTCTATCGGCCCGAGCGCTCGGTCGCGATCGTGCGTGAGCACGCCACGGCCTGCCAGCAGTTCACCGTCGTCACCGTCGCGTACCACCTGTTTGTGTTTGCCTGGCTGTTTGAACGGCTGTTCGGGCTTGGAGCGGTGCCGATGCTGGTGATCGCGGTAGCGCTCTGCGCGACGCTGGGGATGCGCAACCGAAACTCGGCCATGCTGTTTGTCGCCGCGGTTGTGGGGCTACTTTCATGGGGCTGCTTCAGTTGGGCGACGCGCGGGCCGGGGGCGTGGGACCTGGCGAACTGGCAGATGCCCGATGGCGTGGCGACCCGGCTGACCGGGCTCGACCTCGCGCTCTTTGCGCCGTGTGCGGGGATCGGCTTTTTCCTGTGCCCTTACCTCGACCTGACGTTTCATCGGGCACGCATCAACACCTCGCCGGGCACGGGCGTCGCGGCGTTCGTCTTCGGCTTCGGCGTCGTGTTCGCGTCGATGATCGTCTTTTCGGTGTGCTACGGCGCTCAGCTCCTGAAGTTCATCGCCGGCGATCCGGAAGCGCAACTGCCGGGCCTGTGGCTGGTACTGCTGGCGACCCACCTCACGCTGCAGACGGGGTTCACGATCACCGTGCACGTGCGCGAGTCGATCGAGAACCGCGCGGCAAGCACCGCATGGCTCGCGCTCGCGGGCGGGCTGGCGATGGTACTGGGCCTGATCTCTCGGCTCGATGCGCTGCCCAGCTCGCCGATCACCGGCGGGCTCACCTGGGGCGAGGCGGGCTACCGCGGGTTCCTCCTTCTCTACGGCACGGCGCTGCCGGGCTATGTCTGGCTCATCATGCTTCGGCCCCTGCGCGGCAGACCCGCGCCCGCCACACGCAAAACCCGACTCACCCTCTACACCCTGACCAGCATCGCCACCTACGCCCTGGGCTGGGGCGCGTTTGTCATGGGCCACAGCACGCTGCTGCTAGGGGTGATCGGCCTGTTCGTCGCCACCCGCGTCGTGATCGAACTGCTCCCGATCGAGCGCTCGCAGCAACCCCGTTAACCGCCACCTGCAAGGCGGTGAGTCGGTACTGATCCATTTCAAAATCGTTTTCTCATGCTCCCGCGCCGCCTTTCAGGCGGCGGCTAAACGACTGTTACTTGGCACCCTGTCGGTTGCGCTGTGGAATGGCTGACGCATGGGCCGATGCCATTACTATCCCCGCCATGCCTATCACCTCCGGCCGCGTGTCATTCTGTCGTTTACGGGTCCAGGGCGACGCCCCCTCTGCGGTGGATGACACCCTGATCGATCTGCTGCACGAGCACCACTTCCGTGAGACGCAGATCGGCTCGCCCGACGAGGTCGAGGCCGGCTGGGTCACCGCCGAGCACCTCATGGACACCGCCTTCTCCTACGACAAGGTGGCGTTCGGCCCGTTTGCGCTCTTTGCCCTGCGCATCGACACGCACAGGGTGCCCGGCGAAGTGAAGAAGGCGTACCAGAAAATGAACGAGCAGGCCGCGGCCTCGGCCAGCGAGACCGGCTTCGCCAGCCGATCGGAAAAACGTGAGGCCAAGGAGCTTGCCGCGCGGCAGGTGCACGAAGACCTCGCGGCCGGTCGGTTCCGCAAGAGCCGGTCGGTGCAGATCGCCTGGGACCTTGCACGCGGCGAGGTGCTGTGCGCCAACGCGAGCAACAGCGTGATCGATCAGCTCGCGCGTCTGTTCCGCAAGAGCTTCGCGGCCGAGCTGGTGCAGATAACCGCCGGAAGACAGGCCGGCCAGTACCTCAACCACACCGGCAAATCACGCGACTACGAGGACCTGCTTCCCTCGGCCTTCACCAAGCCGCCGACGGGCCTGAGCAGTGACGACGACGACGCAGCGCCGCGCGAGCGTCACACACCGGTCTGCCCCTGGGTCACCAAGTCGGTCGACCTCAAGGACTTTGTCGGCAACGAGTGGCTGACATGGCTGTGGTGGATGCAGGAAAACCACGAAGGTATCGTCGAGACGGAAAAGGCCGGCGAATTGTTCATCACGATCCACCAGGCGCTGGACATGGACTGCGCGTGGGAGGTCGGGGGCAAGGTGACGATCCGATGCGACAAGCCCACGAGCCTGGCCGAGGCGGACGACGCGCTCAAGACCGGCAAGTGGCCGCGAAAGATCGGGCTGATCGTCTCCGACGGCGAGCACCAGTTCGACCTCACGCTCGGCGGGGACACGCTCAACGTCGGCTCGGCGCTCCTGCCCGATATCACCGACGCGCAGACCCCGCGCGAAGTCATCGAACAGCGCCTCAGCCTCATCGGCACGCTGAGCTTCGCCCTCGACCAGCTCTTCACCAGCTTCCTCAAGCAGCGCACCGCCAGCGGGTGGAACGCCAAGCGCGAGACGGTAAGTAAATGGATCAGGCAACGAGGCTCTAAGAATCAAACAGCGGGCTCAAGGCAGGTCGAATCCGTCACGGCATAATGGTGTAATGCCCAGCGCCAAGCCCAACGTACTGTTCATCTTCTCCGACGACCTTCGGCCCGAGCTGGGCTGCTACGGCTGCAAACACATCATCAGCCCCAACATCGATCGCATCGCGGCGATGGGCACGCACTTTGACCGCTGTTACGTCCAGGTCGCGGTCTGCAACCCCTCGCGCGCGAGCATGCTCACGGGCAAGCGGCCCGACGAGTTGGGTGTCTGGGGCCTGGACAAACACTTCCGCGAATCGAACCCCGGTGTCGTCACGCTGCCGCAGCACTTTATGGCCCACGGCTACCACACGTGCGCGATCGGCAAGATCTACCACAACGACAAGCTCGACCCCGCATCCTGGTCCGAGCCGCGCCTCATCGTGCCGGGCTTCCCCTACGACCCCGACTGCGTCTACCTCGACAACCACAACCTCGAGTGGCTTGAGCGGCGCAAGGACGAGCTGCGCGGCACCGAGGCCGAGCGCCGCAGGGTGGATCAGTTCGGCTTCTGGTATCTCAAGGCCAACGCGACGGAGATGCCGGTGGTGCCCGACAACGCGTACTACGACGGCGCGCAGACCGACATGGCGATCAAAAAGATCGGCGAGCTGGCGAAGAAGGACAAGCCCTTCTTTTTCGGGCTGGGGTACTACCGGCCGCACCTGCCGTTTAATGTGCCCAAGAAGTATTGGGACCTGTACAGCCGGGAGGCGATCGAGCTGGCGGAGTACGACATGCCGCCGCTGGGCGCGCCGCCGGTGGCCATGAATACGATGAAAGAGCTGCGCGGCTACGCCGATTTTTCAGACTGCCCGCATCCGCTCGATGGCCAGCTCCACCCCGACCACGCCAAGCTCCTGCGCCACGGCTACTTCGCGTCTGTGTCTTACATCGATGCGCAGATCGGCAAGGTGATCGACCACCTGAAAAACCTCAACATCCTCGACAACACCATCATCGTCCTCTGGGGCGACAACGGCTGGAAGCTCGGCGACTACGGGAGCTGGGGCAAGATGACCAACTACGAGATGGACACGCGTGTCCCGCTCATCATCAAGCCCGCGAAGACGATGGCAGGCGATAGCAAGCGCAAACAGATCGTTGAGTCGGTCGATATTTATCCGACGCTGTGCGACCTCGCGGGTCTGCCTCAGGCCGAGGGACTCTCGGGTAAGAGTTTTGCATCGCACCTGGATAAGCCCGCTGAACAAGGCAGGCCCCATGCGTTTAGCCAGTTCCTGCGTTACGGCTTCTGGCTGATGGAAGGCGAGGACGAGGTCATGGGCTACACCATCCGCACGAAAGACTGGCGCTACGTCGAGTGGTTCAAGAGCGACAGCGACCGTTGCATCGCAAAAGAACTCTACGACATCACTTCACAGGGCCTGGAGCAGAAGAACCTTGCTGGCGAGCCTGGATATGCAGATATCGAAGCGGAACTCGCGGACGCGTTGACCGTCTACCGCGGAAAGACGCTACCGATGCAGGCCAGCGCGGTGCGGTGATTGATCGGCTGCTTCATTTAGGCGGTGACTGGCTCGAGGTAGTGCCACCAAGCCGCAATCGAAATGCTACTGCTTGGTCGCCTCGATTTGCCAGACCTGGAAATCATCAATCCGCATGCGGTTGTTAACGGTACGAAACGCAAACCAGCCCTCGGTGTAAGGCGAATCGTCTTCAAAGCGAAAGACACGCTCGCCATCGATCCAGTACTGGTAGACCCCGTCGGCAACAAGGACCTGCACCTTACGTTTCTTGTTGGGCTCGTTACTGCCTTTCAAGTCGTGCTCAGGCAAGACCGGCCGACTGCCATCACCCACGTACTTTCTGAACCGCGTAGTCGCGTTACCGTTCGCGCCGTATCCAACGTAGTAGAGCTTGAGGCTGTTGTACTTGCTGAATTTGCCGGCCCTCGCATGACCGTTGGCTAGTACATCATCGTTCGTCGGATCGGTCGCCATCATGAAGCAGTTAAGATCGCTGACGCGGTCGTTGGGCCCCGAGTCTTTAACCATCGTGACCTCAAACTCCACGAGAACCGGGCTCTGCAGTTTTTGCTTGAACCATGCGGTACATCCCCTCGCGTCATCGATCTCCAAGAAGCCCTCTTTTGCTGTGACCTTCCCGCCGGGCTGCTGCTCGATTTGCCACCGCTCCATCCCCTCTTCAAAGTCGTCCTGATAAAGAAGCTGCGTGCCGGTGTAGCCCCCGACCGTCGGCACAGCAGTGTCCTGTTTCTTTTCCTGCTCGGCAGGTGTGACCAGCAATACCCACGACAATAAAAAGCAAGTAAACATATCTAATCCTCGGTCAAAGGCGGACCAGTTAAATGCGCGCCGCGGCTTTAGCGATCGCCTGCTTGTCGTTGAACAGTTCAAACTCGATCTGGGTCTTGTAGCTTGCGCCGGGTTTGAGTTCGATCACGCGGCCGTCGCCGCGTTCGATGGGTCGCGGGAGCGGGTAGCAGGTGCAGGGTTCCAGGCCGGTGACGTAGCCGTCGCGCTGGTCGTGCTGGGCTTTCCACAAGGCGAAGTTGGGCAGCTGTTTTTTGGGCCAGCTCAGCGCGAGGGCCATGTCGCGGTTTTTGTTGTGCAGCAGCGTAGTGACGCTGCCGTGGCGGTCGGGCTCAAGTTCGAGGAAATAGACCTGTTCGGTGCTGCCGGGGGTGGGCTTGGCGTAGCGGTCGTACTGCGCGATATCGCGTTCGGGGTAGCCGTCGTCGCGTGGGGCGTGTTCGGAGACGCTGGCGACCAGGCGTGAGCCGGGCTCGAGGATCGGCGCGCCCTGGTTGATGTGGTAGAGCAGGCAGAGTTCTTGCGGTTGTCCGCCGGCGTTGCGGATGGTGTCGGTGAGGTTGAAGCTGGGTTTACCGGGGACGAGGGTGAGTTCTGCGGTGAGCTCGTACTTCGGGCCGTACATCTGCCGTTCGTGGACGACGCCGCGGAGGGTGATGGCGTAGGGCGCGGTGGTCTGTACTTCGATCTCGACCTCGGAGGCGGGGATGTTGGCGATCTTGCCGTGGAGGGTGATGTTGCCCGCGGGCGGCTCGCCGGCGGCGAGGTGGTGGTTGTCGGCGCATGGTGGCCCGAGGAACTCAAGCCCGCAGCGGACGAGGAACTCGCTGAATCCTTCAAGCCAGGCGGTGCGTCCGCGGCTTTCGAGGTTGATGTAAGCCGGGTGCACGATCTCCTTGACCGGCGAGTCCCAGCCCAGGCGCAGGCCGCCCATCGTTGCGTCGATGATGCCCATGCCGCGGGTGGGGCAGACACGGATCTGTATGAGGTCGTTGTCGATGGTGATCAGGTCCACGCCTTCCTGCCTGCCGCCGTGCAGCCGCTGCATGCGCACGGCCCAGGGTGTCGGGCATTCGGGAGCGAGCTGGGCGGAGGTGAATGAACAGTCGCCCAGGTGGAGGTTGCGGGAGGTAGAGATGAGGGTCTGAGAGGTGGTCTTGGCCATGGCGTGAGTGTATCGCGCGGGGGCGAGATTGCGGGGGCGGTGACGATTCCAACGCCAAGCCGTCGACAAACCCACAGCCCGGACGCGAAAACCAACGTGAAATTCCAGCCCTTTGAGCACGTCGTAATACAGGCACAATGCGGTACACTTTGAGGCCCGGGCAGCGTGTGTCAGCTGCCCCGAATGCCCCCTCTGACCGCGAGGAAACGCCTGTGACCGCCCTGAACGCCGCGACCATCCACGAACTCAAAACGCTCAACTCCAACGTCAAGGCCGCTGCAGAGCTCGCACTCGAAGCGACCGGCGGGCTGCTGCGATTGGCGCCCAACTGGGTGCCCCGCTCCTTCCTCCAGCCGGGCCTGCGCCTCAAGCTGCACCCCAACGACACCTATGCCTTCGGCCTGTCGCGCGGCGGTATCGACGAGCGCTGGTTCGGCTCGACCACCGAGGCCGCCAACGAAGGCCGCGTCCACGACGAGGGCCTGAGCTACGTCGTCCACCACGGCCAGCGCTTCCTCCTGCGCGACGTCATCAGCGAGCTGGGCGCGGACATCATCGGCAGCTCGATCTGGAACAAGTACAAGAAGTGGCCGGTCTACTCCAAGTTCTTTGACAACATGGGGCCGATCCCCCACCACATGCACCAGACCGCCGCGCAGGCCAAGCTCGTCGGACAGGAAGGCAAGCCCGAGAGCTACTACTTCCCGCCCCAGCACAACAACGTCGGCAACAACTTCCCCTACACCTTCATGGGCTTTGAGCCCGGCACCACCCGCGCCCAGGTCCGCGAGTGCATCGCCAACTGGCACAAGGGCGACAACAAGATCCTCGCGCTCTCCAAGGCCTACAAGCTCGAGCCGGGCACCGGCTGGCTGATCCCTCCCGCCGTGCTCCACGCGCCCGGCTCGCTGTGCACCTACGAGCCGCAGTGGGGCTCGGACGTGTTCGGCATGTATCAGAACCTCGTCGAAGGCCGCGAAGTCCCCTGGTCCCTCCTGGTCAAGGACATGCCCAAGGACAAGCACCAGGACATCGACTTCATCATCGACCAGCTCGACTGGGACAAGAACGTCGACCCGCACTTCAAGGAAAACAACTACCTCGAGCCCATCATCCACACCCACGACGATGCGCACGTGGACAAGTGGATCGTCTACGGAAAGGTCGATGGCGAGCAACTCTTTACCGCCAAGGAACTGACCGTCAAGCCCGGCGGAAAGGTCACGATCAAGGACAACGGCGCAAGCTCGATCATCGTCGTGCAGGGCTCGGGCTCGCTCAACGGCCTGACGCTGGACTGCCCCAAGCTCATCCGCTTCCACGACCTGACCATGGACGAGGTCTTCATCACAGAAGCCGCCGCAAAGGCCGGGCTCACCTTCGAGAACGACTCGGAGACCGAGGACCTGGTCGTGCTGCGTTACTTCGGCCCGGAAGTCAACCCCAAGGCCCCGAACGTCGGCGACTATAAGAAGAAGGCTTGAGGCCTCAGGCCTGAGGCATTGCAAAATACAGATTTGAAAGTCTGCTCTACTTTTCAAAGGAATTGACATGGTTAAGAAAAAACTCCTGCTCCCGACGATCGCGATCGCTCTGCTCGCGGCCTGTTCCTACGGCACCGCCAACGCCTGCAAGACCTGCGAGACGCACAACCCCAAGACCGAGAACACCGCCGCCGCTGCCGAAGAGCACGGCCATGAACATACCGAGCACGGCCATGAACATGCTCACGCAAACGCAGAAGAAGGCTTCACCACGCTGTTCGACGGCTCGTCGACCGACGGCTGGGAGTTCGACAAGCAGTGGGTTCGCATCGAAGACGGCGCGATTGTGATGGGCTCGATGGACAAGGCCATCCCACACCACAGCTACGCGGTCTACACCGCAAAGCCGTTCTACAACTTCGAGCTGCGCCTGCAGGCCAAGGCTGTCGGCCCGGAGAAGACCAACGGCGGCGTGCAGTTCCGCTCAGAAAACCGCCCGGAAAAGAACGACATGGCCGGCTACCAGGCGGACATGGGCTTTAAGTACTGGGGCCTGATCTACGACCAGTCACGCCGCAACAAACTGCTGACCAAGCACGCCGAGGGCTTTGATATCGACAAGGACATCAAGCAGGGCGACTGGAACGACTACGTGATCCGTGCGGAGGGCGCGCATATCCAGGTGTGGATCAACGGCAAGCTCACCTCCGACTACACCGAAGCCGATGAAAAGTTCATCAAGGCCACCGGCGTCATCGGCCTGCAGCTGCACACCGGCGAGGCGAGCGAGCGCTTCTACCGCAACATCCGCATCAAGGAACTGGACTGATCTCAGCAAAAGGTACGTCTAACCAGGGGAGGGCTCAGCCCTCCCTTTTTCATATCGAGCAAGGAAAACAACATGAAATGTTATCTTCGTATCGCCGCCCTGATCATGATGATTGCATTCGCTGCCTCGGCATCCGCTCAAACCCAGAAGGCCAACGGCAAACTGAAAATCTTCATCCTCGCAGGCCAGTCGAACATGGTCGGCTTCGGCACGGTCGAGGGAATCCACACGCCCGGCACCATGCAGTACCACATCAAGACCGACCGCAAGACCTACGGGCACCTGATCAAGCAGGGCACGGAGTACCAGCCGATTGAAAGGCAGGATGTCTATGTCGTCAACCTCTCTGATCCGGGCAAACAGAAGGAGTCGGGCCCGCTGAGCGTCGGCTTCGGCGCAACCGAGGGGCACATCGGGCCGGAGTACGGCTTTGGCTGGGTCGTCGGCGACTACTACGAAGACCCCGTGCTGATCATCAAGTGCTCGTGGGGTGGACGATCGCTGGTGCACAACTTCCTGCCCCCCAGCGTCGAGCAGTACCCCAAGCCCGAGAAGGACGGCGACAAGGGCTTCCACTACGCCGAGATCCTCCGTCACGTCAAAGAAATCACCGGCAACCTCCCGCAGTATGTCCCCGGCTACAAGGGCGATGGCTACGAGATCGTCGGCTTCGGCTGGCACCAGGGCTGGAACGACAGCATCGACCAGAAAGCAGTGGATGTCTACGAGCGCAACCTCGTCGCGCTGATCAAAGACCTGCGCAAGGACCTGGGCGTGAGCGACATGCCCTTTGTCGTAGCGAACACGGGCATGCGGGGTTGGGAACTGCCCGAGAAGTACCGCGCCAAGGTCGAGAAACACGTCGAAGCACAACTCGCTGTCGGCGACCCGAATAAACACCCGGAATTCAAGGGCACCGTGGCCAGTGTCGAGACGCGTGGCTTTGCCCGCACCAAGGAGCAGTCGCCCTCCGGCCAGGAGTTTCACTGGAACCGCAACTGGGAGTCGTACTACCTGATCGGCACGCACATGGGTAAAGCCATGATCAGTCTGATCGAGAAGTAAGCCAGGCCATCGCGGATTTAAAACACAAGCGGGGCGTGCCGTTAAGACACGCCCCGCTTTTTTTGTTTTCAGTTCTTGCTTTGCCGGCCTGAGGGCTTATTTGCCTTTGGGCTTGGGCTTGGCTGCGGGCGGAGGAACAACGGGCTTCGAAGGGGGCTTGGGAGTATTGCCGGCCATAGTGGCCATCCTTTGAGTTCGCCGATTTTCGGCGGGTCGACGCGGCGGGTTTGCCCGGCTCGGCACATGCTCGGCCGGACCCGCTTAGTGCGTCTGCGCATATTTCACCAAGTGTTTCTGAAAAAGCAATAACCCTCCCGCGTTGTGCACAAAATTCGTACGTCGATTCTCCTGCAGTCAGATTCTGCTTGAAATCAAAGGCTTTTTATCGTGACCTGAAACACGTTCAGGCGATCGGCTGGTGATGCGGCTCTGAGAATGGCACCGCATCCTTTCTTAGGATTGCACATTCATCTGTGGTACTCTGATCGTCATGGCCAGACGCTACAACCTCGACACCGACAAGCACCGCAGCAACCGCTCGGTCCTGCGCGTCATCGGCCCGATGATCATGGCGATCGGCGGCGTGCTGATGCTGATCGGCCTCCTGGGGTTCTTCTCGGCGTTCGGCAGTAAGCCAAGCTTCGACGGGCCTCCGGACGGCATCAAGCTGTTCTTCCTCTGCTTCCTGGGCCTGCCGATGCTGGCCGTCGGCGGCGCGATCACCAAGTTCGCGTACCTCGGCGCAGTCGCACGCTACGTCGCATCCGAGGCGGCACCTGTCGCAAAGGACACGGCCAACTACATGATCGATGGCACCAGGGACGCCATCGGCGACCTCACTAAGACGGTCGTGGCGGGCGTCGCCGGCGGACTCAAGGGCGACCGGCCCGCGGAGGACCTGGTGCCCTGCACGGGCTGCGGACACGCGTGCGATTCCGGGGCACGCTTCTGCAACCAGTGCGGCACGGCGATCCCCGGCGATGTCCGGTGCGACGGCTGCGGGGCGATGAACGACCCCAGCGCCCGGTTCTGCGAACAGTGCGGGCAACCCACCGTCTGACGGGCGACGCGAAACGACAAGATTTTCATGATTAAGAGGGTCCGAGCGGGACGCCTCGCGTCGCCCGCTACGCAGGCTGATGCTGTGATATCCTCATGGCTATGACCACCACCGCTACCGACCGTATCTTCAATTTCTCCGCCGGCCCCTGCACCCTGCCCGTCGAGGTGCTCCAGCAGGCCTCCGACGAAATGCCCAACTACCGGGGCAACGGCATGTCGCTCATCGAGATGAGCCACCGCAGCAAGCCCGTCATCGCCGTCTTCGACGAGGCGACCGCGCTGGTGCGTGAGGTGCTCGGTGTGCCGGCGGACATGCACGTGCTGTTCATGGGCGGCGGCGCGACGTTCCAGTTCGGCATGGTGGCGATGAACCTCCTGGCCGGCGGAAAGACCGCGGACTACACCCACTCGGGCGCCTGGGCGAAGAAGGCCATCGAGGACGCCAAGGCCGTGGGCAAGGTCAACGTCATTTTCGACGGCAAGCCCAGCAACTACATGACCCTGCCCGACGCTGCCTCCGTCAAGGCCACGCCCGGCGCGGAGTACCTGCACCTGACCAGCAACGAGACCATCGGCGGCGTGCAGTGGAAGGACATGCCCACCGTCAACGTCCCGCTCGTGGCAGACATGTCCAGCGACTTCGCCAGCAAGCCCATCGACTTCACGAAGTTCGGCCTGATCTACGCCGGGGCGCAGAAGAACATCGGCCCGGCCGGCGTCGCGGTGGTGCTCATCAGGCAGGACATGGTCGACCGCTGCCCGAACAACCTCGTGGGCTACATGAACTACAAGGGCCACACCGAGAACCAGTCGATGCTCAACACCCCGCCGGTGTTCCAGGTCTACATGATCAAGCTGGTCATGCAGTGGCTCAAGGGCAAGGGCGGCCTCGCGTGGGCCCAGCAGCAGGCCGCAAAGCGATCTGAGATTCTTTACAAGGCGATTGAACGTTCCGGGGGCGGCTTCTACAAGTGCCCGGTGGACGCGAAATACCGCTCACAGATGAACGTGGTCTTCACCACCCCCAGCGAGGCGCTCGACGACCAGTTCGTGAAGGAAGCGGAAAAGGAAGGTCTCAGCGGGCTCAAGGGCCACCGCAGCGTCGGCGGCTGCCGCGCGAGTATCTACAACGCCATGCCGATCGAAGGCGCCGAGGCGCTGGCGAATTTCATGGACCAGTTCGCGGCCAAGAACGGGTAAGCATTGATCTGAATCATCTCGACTCGATCAACGCATAGACATCCTCCACCGCATCGACAAAGCTCACCATCGCCAAGTGTTTGGGCTTGGCGAACTTGTGCTCGACGAAGTGGTTGAACAGTTCGATCAGCGGGTCGTAGAAGCCGTCGGGGTTGACGATGATCAGCGGGCGGTCGGTGTAGCCGAGGATTTTGAGGACGAGGATCTCGGCCAGTTCTTCGAGCGTGCCGAAGCCGCCGGGGAGGACGACGAAAGCGTCGGCGCGGTCGTCCATGATCTGCTTGCGCTCGCGCATGGTCTTGGTGACGATCAGTTCGTCGGCGTGGTGGTAGGCGATCTCGGCGGTGGTGAGGGATTCGGGGATCACGCCGACGACCCTGCCGCCGTGGGCGTGGACTGCCCGGGCGACATCGCCCATGAGTCCGACGCTGCCGCCGCCGTAGACCAGTTGGTCGCCGTGCCGGGCGATCAGCCTGCCCAGGTCCTTCGCGCTCTGGCGGAGGGCGGGGTCGATATCCTCGGAAGAACCGCAGTAGACGCAGATGGATTTCATGGGGGCCATGCTATCGCGCAAGTGTGAGGGGGGCTCGAAGCCCAAGCCCCGAGGACGTGGGCCACTGAAATGCGTACCTGAGGGCTTGAGGGAATTGCCAAACGAGCTTGGTTTGTATAGGCTTAGCGATTCGGCTTTCACTCGATGGGATGAGGAGTTCGGCTTGTCACAGCTCACGGCTTGGTCACCCTTTTTTCAGTCCAAGGCTCGCATGCGCGGGCGGTCGCTCCTGAACGCGAACAAGGTGCGTCGTCTTGAGCCCGAGCCGGGCGAGCTGGTGCGGGCCGAGGTCGATGGCGACGGCCTGGTCACGGTCAGCATGCGCAGCGAGGGTCACAAGGCGGTGATCGAGTGCGACTCGCCCCAGGCGGCCGAGGGCGTGTTCTGCGAGCACATCTGGGCGACGCTGCTGCACCTGACGCACGAGCCGACCGGCCCGGGCGCGACGCTCTCCGAAATCATCAAGCTCAAGCCCCAGCCGCCCAAGGCGCGCAAGCGCGAGAGCGAGGGCAGGCCGATCGGCAGCGCTAACGAGCCGCAGTGGATGGGCCGGCTTGCGATGCTCCGTCCCTCGTCGGCGGACGTGGCCGACCAGGTCCAGAACGTATTCCCGACCCAGCGTCAGGTGTGCTACGCCGTGCTGCCGCGCGTCAGCCAGCGCCACAACGGGCTGGTCGTCGAGCTTCGTCATCGCATCTCGACGGCGACGGGCTGGGGCAGGCCCAAGCCGCTGAAGGTCTCGGCCGACGTGGTGAGCACGCTGACCGACCCGCGCGACCGCGAGATCTGCTCGCTGCTGCTTGGCGCGACGTGGGTGACCGAGCACGAGGCGAGCGATACGTGGACGCTGGCGCGCAGCCACGCGATGTACCGTGTCCCGCCGCAGGCCCAGGTTTCGCTTCTGCGTCAGATGATCGAGACGCGCCGCTGCTACGTCGACGACACCGACGGGGCCGAGGATGCGCCGCTGCGTGCGATCACCTGGGACGACGGGCCTGCGGGTGAGCCGGTCTGGTCGCTGTTCCTGCACGCGGTGTACGAGGAAGATCAGCTTGTCGGGCTCGAAGGCGAAGATGTCGCCGCGCAAGATCAGGCGGGAAAATCACAGGAGCCGCAGATTGATGCGGAGCTGGACGAGGTCGAGTTTGATCTTGAAGATGAAGACGATGAAACGCCGGCGAGCGATGAGCCGCGCGACCTGCTGGTGGACCTGCAGATGCGTCGAGGCGGTCGGCGTGTGCCGATCGAGTCGCCGGACCTGGTGCTCGGCGGCCCCAACGGGATCGTGATCCACGACGGCCGCGCGTCGCTGTTTGATGACCGCGAGGCGTGGCGCTGGGTCAGCCAGTTCCGTGATGGTCGTTATATCGATGACGCGACCGAGCGATCGGTGATGCGTGTCGAGGCGTCGGAGGTGGAGAAGTTCCTGGATCGGCTGTACCTGCTGCCGCACCTGCCGGAGCTGGACCTGCCCGAGGGGCTTGGCCGGGCCGAGCAGAACATCCAGCCCGTTCCGCACCTGGACCTGTTCAGCCCGACGTCGGCGCCGGCGGTCGAGCTTGCGCCCTCGACGGCCAAGACGAATGTCGTTGCGCGGCTGTGGTTTGCCTACGGCGAGCAGCGGGTGAGCCCTGTGGCGCCGGGCCGATTCGTGCCCATCGCGCAGGGCGGCGCACCGGCCAGCACCGCTGCGACGGATACAGCATCTTCTGAAGACCACTCGACCGGCGACGACAGCAGCACGGAGATGACCGCGATCTCACAGACGTCAACGCTGGACGCCGACGGCTTCGAGGCCGATGCCGCGCACCTGATCCGCCGCAACCGCCGGGCCGAGAGCCACGCGATCAACACCTGCGTGTCGCTGGGGCTTCGTCACATCACTACCGTCTCCGGCGACACGATGCTGCTGGCCAGCAAACTCATGCCCGTCGTGGTCTCCGAGCTGATCGCGCGCGGCTGGTCCGTGCTGGCCGATCAGCAGCTGGTGCGTACCGCCGGGCCGCCGAGCCTGTCGATCACCTCGGGCATCGACTGGTTCGAGCTGCGTGGCAACGTGAAGTTCACCGGCGAAGACGGGGCCGAGCACGAGGTCACGCTGCCCGAGATCCTCGCCGCCGCGCGCGCCGGCCGCAACATGGTCACGCTCGGCGACGGGTCGCACGGCCTGCTGCCCACGCAGTGGCTTGAAGACCACGGCCTGCTGACCGCGATGGGCGAAGTACAGGGCGACCACCTGCGCTTCCGCTCCTCACAGGCCGCGATGCTCGACGCCCTGCTCGACGACCAGGAGCTGGTCGAGATCGACGCACGCTTTGAGCGCATCCGCGAACGCCTGCGCGCCTTCGATGGCATCCACTCCATCGCACCGTCCAAGGACTTCGGCGGATCGCTGCGGCCCTACCAGTCGCACGGCCTGGGCTGGCTGGCATTCCTGCGACGCTTTGGCATGGGCGGCATCCTTGCCGACGACATGGGCCTGGGCAAGACCGTGCAGGTCCTCGCCATGATCCAGGCGCGCCGGCATGGCGTGGCTGCGCACCTCGATGAACTCGAAGCCGATGCGATGCCGGGGAAAAAATCAAACAAGCTCGGGCCCTGCATCATCGTCGTCCCACGCAGCGTCGTCTTTAACTGGGTCGATGAAGCGAACAAGTTCACCCCCGACCTGCGCGTGCTGCCCTACGCCGGACCGGACCGCGGGCAGCACCACGGACGCTTTGATGACTACGACCTGATCGTCACGTCCTACGGCCTGATGCGCCGCGACATCGAGCAGCTCAGCCAGGCGCAGTTCGACTACGCCGTGCTCGACGAGGCCCAGGCGATCAAGAACCCTCAGAGCCAGTCCGCCAAGGCCGCGCGGCTGCTCACCGCACGCCACCGCCTCGCGCTCACCGGCACGCCGATCGAGAACCACCTGGGCGACCTCTGGTCGATCTTCGAGTACCTCAACCCCGGGATGCTCGGCTCGTCGTCTCGCTTTGGCGAGCTGGTCCGCGGCGCGTCGGCACCCACCGGCGTCACCCGCCGGGCCGACCGCCTGCCCATCGCCGTGCCCACCGAGCTCGACGCCGACGGCCTGGACGCCGAGATCGCCGCCGACTTTGCCTCGGGTGGTGAACGCCCCGCCTACAGCCAGACCCACGCGCTTGAGCAGGTCGCCTCGGCCATCCGCCCCTTCATCCTCCGACGCACCAAGCAGCAGGTACTCACCGACCTGCCGGCCAAGACCGAACAGACCATCATCTGCGAGATGGAACCCGAACAGCGCCGCGTCTACGACCAGCTCCGCGCCTACTACCGCGGCAACCTGCTCAGCCAGCTCGACGCCGCCTCGCCCGCCGGCACCGCCGCACCCAAGGCCGGCCTGGGCCAGGCCACCTTCATGGTCCTCGAAGCGCTGCTGCGCCTGCGACAGGCCGCGTGCCACCCGGCGCTCATCGACAAGACCGCCGCCGTGCAGATCGACCGCGACAGCGTGCCCAGCGCCAAGCTCGACGCGCTCGAGCAGCGCCTGGACGACATCATCGACGAGGGCAGCAAGGCCCTGGTCTTCAGCCAGTTCACCTCCATGCTCGCGCTCATCCGCAAGCGACTGGACCAGCGCGGCATCAAGTACGCCTACCTCGACGGCCAGACCCGCAACCGCAAGGACGTCGTCCAGCGCTTCCAGACCGATCCGGACCTGCCCGTCTTCCTGATCTCGCTCAAGGCCGGCGGCGTGGGCCTCAACCTCACCGCGGCCGAGTACGTCTTCATCATGGACCCGTGGTGGAACCCCGCCGTCGAGGCACAGGCCATCGACCGTACGCACCGCATCGGCCAGAACAAGCCCGTCTTTGCGTACCGCCTGATCTGCGAGGACACCGTCGAGCAGCGCATCCTCGAGCTTCAGTCCCGCAAGCGCGACCTGGCCGACGCCATCGTCGGTGGCGAGCAGAACGTGCTGGCCAACCTGACGCGCGACGACCTCGAGCGCCTGCTGAGCTAGAGCAGACAAGGGCTCTGCTGTTTCACGGCGTGTCCCAGTCCATCAGCGCGTCGCTGCCGTTCTCGTCTTCGAACAGGTGGTCCTGCATGTTCATGGTGCCGTTGCCGTATTTCGTCTGAAACTGGTGTGTGGTTTCGAAAGCGACGTGGTTGTCGTTCCAGAGCACCGACCCGCTCCACTGGCCCGGAGTGGAGGTATGGATGCTCTGAATGTCCGTGCTGGTGTTGCTGCCGGTGTTGCGGTCTGAGGCGACGATGGCCTGGCTGTTGAGTGTTTGCGACCACTCACCGGCGCGGCCGGCCGAGTACGGGTCCAGCGGGTAAGTCGGCGGATCGCCGGGGTTCACAACGCTGGCGCTGCCGGTCTTGCCGAAGCTGAGCATCGCGTAGGAGTAGTGATCCGCAGCCACCGGGCCGCTGCCTGGGTAGGGATAGATCGGCGCGTTTTCGCTGGGGCTGATGGCGTACTCGGGCGTGAAGTAGTCGCCGTCGAACATCATCCAGTAGCGGGCCTGCGGCGTGTTGCCATCCCCGCTGTTGCCGGTCAACGCGCCATCGGCCAGGACCTCGCCGTTCGAGTAGATACCGGGCAGGTAGCCTTTGTTACTGTTGGCATACGTGATCAGGCCCTGATGGATCCCGCGCAGCTGCGTCGAGTTCTGCATGTTACGGGCGGTCCGACGCGCCGCACCCAGGGCCGGCAGCAGTATTGCGATCAGAACCGCAACAATACCCAGCGCGAGGCCGACCCCGCCCAGGATCGTCCCGGCCAGTGCCATGCCGCGCCCGGGCTGGTTCTCACGCATATTGCTCATCGCGATGATCCCGAGGATCAAGGCGACGATCGCCAGCGGGAAGAAGCAGAACCCGACGATGCCACAAATCAGCGCGGCGATTGCCAGGCCCGGCGTGCTTTCGGTATAGCCCGACGAAGGATTGGGCGACTGATACATGGACATGGGGAGTCTCCAGAAAGGAATATTGGATTCAATAGCAAGTGAAACGGCGATGCAGGAAGCAGTATAACCAGCAGCTCTCTCCGGGAGGAATGTTGAGTAAACGTCCTCAAACAACCCAGTCCGATCCGGATAGGCCGCTTTCCCGATCTCGATCGATGCCCTCGGGGAGCAAAACGTTCTTAGCAGCCGCGAAACCTTCGATGTCCTGCCTAGCGATCTCGACTAACCTGTCTGAATTACAAATTTTTGATTCCTTTGTGGTGATTTAGTTGCACTCAAACCAGCGGTGCTATAATTCGGTAAGGATCAAGTCTCAAAGGATCGCGTTAAAAATCCAACGAAGCATGCATAACTGACGGGGCATGGACGCATGCTTCCGGTGGTAAGCCCATACAGGGGGGCTCACTGTGATCAGCGTCTACGTCGGGAATCTACCTTACGAAACTACGGAAGAACAAATCGTTGAACTCTTCAAACAGTTCGGCGAGGTGAATCGCGCCGCGCTCGTGACCGACCGGGAGACGGGTCGGCCGCGCGGCTTCGGCTTTGTCGAGATGCCCAACGACCGCGAGGCACGACGCGCAATCGAAGAACTCTCAGGCAAGGATTTCTTAGGCCGGCCGCTCACCGTCAACGAAGCACGCAACCGCTCGGCCGCACGCAACAGCGCCAATCTCTCCCGCAGCGCTCACAAGCACGATGTCATCGAGAGCGACGATGAAACGCTGCCGCCAGAGGATGACATCGATGGGCCGGGCAGCAGCGGCTACAGCAACCGCATCAACGGCAACGACGGCTAATCGCGCTCGATCGCCACGAAGCCATCGATCGAGAGCCCAAACCCGCCCAGCGACTGCGGCGTGAACGGGTGGTCGGTCAGCAACCGCAAATCAGTGATCCCCAGGTCGCGCAGGATCTGGCAGCCGATCCCGTAGCCACGCTTGTCTTGGCGCGGCGCCATGCCGGGCTGCTCGTGTGCATCGCCGGGACGGACCGACTCGACGCGCCTCGCCTCTTCATCCGGTGACAGCGAAAGCGTCTGCAACCGCTTGAGCACGCCCGTGCCCATCCCCTCGTGACGCAGGTACACCACCGCGCCCTGGCCCTCGCGCTGGATCATCCGCATCGCCGACTCCAGCGTACGCCCCGATGGCTGGCTGCGGTCCCCAAACACATCGCCCAATAGATTCTGGCTGTGCATCCGCACCAGCACCGGGTGCGTGATCGGCACCGAGCCACCGCAACCATCGGGCTCGCCCACCTCGCCGCAGGTCAGCGCCACATGCGGCATCGGGTCCACCGTCGACTGGTACACGTTCAGGTGCCACCGGCCAAGCGCGTTCTCAAACGGCACGCGATCCACCCGCTTGACCAGCGTGTCACGCTCCATGCGGTAGTGGATCACGTCCGCGACGCTGCACATCTTCAGGCCGTGCTTCTTGCAGAACGATTCGAGGTCGCCCTGCCGCGCCATCGAGCCGTCCTCGTTCATGATCTCGATGATCACCGACACCGGCTCGAGCCCGGCCAGGCGGCAGAGGTCCACCGAGCCCTCGGTCTGGCCCGCACGCACCAGCACCCCGCCGCTGCGCGCACGTAGCGGGTGCATGTGCCCCGGACGCGCTAAATCTTCTGGCCGAGTCCGCGGGTCCGCCAGCACCAGACAGGTCCGCGATCGGTCGGCCGCGCTCACGCCCGTCGTCACCCCGAATCGCTCGTGCGCATCCACGCTCACCGTGTACGCCGTCGTCCGCTGCGACGTGTTGCTGCCCGACTGCGGCGGCAGGTCCAGGCGATCACACACCGACGCACTCATCGGCACGCACATCATCCCCCGCGCCTCACGAAGCATGAAATTCATCATCTCCGGCGTCGCGAACTGCGCCGCACAAACAAGGTCGCCCTCGTTCTCACGCTGCTCGTCATCGACCAGCACGATCATCTTCCCCGCTCGCAGGTCTTCCAGGATTTCAGGGATCGGATGGGTCATGGTTTTGATGAATAAAACTTTACAGATACCTCGGTGAATAATCGGCTCTCAGGATTCCGGCCCCAGCGTCACCACCGTCCGCGGCATAAGCGTGTAGCGATTCAGCACCGTACGAACATCGTCGGCCGTCACCGCGAGCAGGTGGTCAAGCTCCTCGTCCAGCGACACGTAACGCCCGTGCACCAGCCACTTGCTGCCCAGCGCCTGCATCCGACCCGACGGTCGCTCGCCCTGCAAAGTCGCACGCGTCACCAGCTTGTTCACCGCACGATGCACCTCGTCGGACGAGACCTCAGGCGCACCAGTCACCACCGCGTCGAGCGTCTCAAAGAGCTTGGCCTCGATCGCCTGTGCGCGGTCAGGCTCGCATGATGTAAAAGCCATGAACGCGCCGGCTTGGTCGTGAGGCCAGAACGAAAAATCCGCCTCGTCCGCCAGGCCCGGATCGATCAGCGCCCAGTACAGCCGCGAGCCATCACTATCGCCAAGCACATCCGAGAGCACCTTGGCCGGGTATCGCATCACGTCCTGCGACGGGGGGCCGGGGCAGAGCATCGCCAGATAATGTCGATTAACGCTGGCCTGCTTCATCTCGACGCGGCGTTCGTCTTCCCTGGGCGCGGTGTAGGTGCGCTGGGCATGGGTCGGCGTCCACCGGCCGCAGCGTGCTTCGAGGTCGGCGCACAGGCGATCAAAATCGACCCGGCCCGCTGCGGAGACGACCATATTGTCCGGGCTGTAGCGGTGGTTGAAGTAGTTGCGCATCTGGTCGGCGGTCAGCGCACCGACGGTCTGCGTCGTGCCCAGCACGCGGTAGCCCAGGCTGTGCTTGCCGTAGTGCTCTTCGAGAAGCCGGTCCTGCAGCCGCCACTCGGGGCGGTCGTCGTACATGCCGATCTCTTCGAGGATGACCTGCTTCTCGGTGTCGAAGTCCTCGTTGCGCAGCGCCGGCCGGAGCATGTCGGAGAAGAGGTCCACCGCCTGCGGGAGCACCTCGGGCAGGACGTGCGCGTAGTACACGGTCTGCTCGTGGCTGGTGTAGGCGTTGTAGTTCGCGCCGATCTCGTCGAACTCGCGGTTGACGTCGTCGGCCGATCGGCGGTCGGTGCCCTTGAACATCATGTGCTCGAGGAAGTGGGACACGCCCATGAGCTCGGGCGTTTCGTCGCGTGCTCCGGTCTTCACAAAGAAGCCGACCCCCGCGGTGTGCGCCGACTCGTTGACCTCGGCCAGGACCGTCAGGCCGTTACTCAGGGTGTGCTGCTTGAAATCGATGGGCATGACGGGTGATCTTAGCCGCGCGCCTTCATCTGCGTGCGGTCGTCGGGCGACATCTTGTCCTTGCCGCGGATAAACAGGCGGATCGGCACCTCGCTGAACGCGACGTGGTCGCGCATGCGGTTGACCAGGTACTGGCGGTAGTTGTTGTCGAACAGCTCCGAGTCGTTGACAAAGAGCACGACGGTCGGCGGGTTGGTGCCGGTCTGCGTGGCGTAGTAGATCTTCGCGTGCTTGCCGTTCTTGTTGCTCGGGCCCCGCTCGGCGGTGATCTCCTCGATCGCGCGGTTGAGCTCGCTGGTGCCCATGCGGTGGCTGGCCTGCTCGGCGAGGTTGAGCGCCAGCGCGACGGCCTCACGCATCCCCTCGCCCTTGCTCGCGCTGGTGAAAACAATCGGCGCAAAGCTCAGGCCCTTGAGCGCCTCGTCCAGGTAGGCCACGTACTGGTCCTGCGTGTGCTCTTTCTCGGCCAGGTCCCACTTGTTGATCACCACGACCGTCGGCCTGTGGTGCTTGTTGATCTCGTTGACCAGCTGCAGGTCCACCTGGCTGATCGGCACCGACGCGTCGACCAGCAGCAGGCACACGTCCGCGCGGCGCACCGAGCGCAGCGAGCGGTGCTGGCTGTAGAACTCGATGTCGCCGGCCAGCGACTTGGTCTTGCGCACGCCGGCGGTGTCGATCAGCGTAAAAATCTTGTCGTCGATCTGGCAGCGGACGTCGACGCTGTCGCGCGTCGTGCCCTCTTTTTCCGACACGATGACGCGCTGTTCGCCGGCCAGCGCGTTGACCAGTGTGCTCTTGCCCGCGTTGCGCTTGCCGACAACCGCGATCAGTACACCCGCGTCGACATCGATCCGGCCGTTGCCCGAGTAGGTCTCGAAGTTGATGTGCTTACGGATCGCGCGGTACAGCGAGCTGAGGTTGTGCCGCGTCGTTGCGGAGATCAGCACCGGGTCGCCAAAGCCCAGGCGCGTCGCGTCGTAGCCCGCGGGCTCGAGATTCTCTGCGTCGACCTTGTTTGCAACGAGGATGATGGGCTTGCTCTTTCCGGCCGTGGTCCGGAGCACGTGCGCCACCGTCTGGTCCAGCGGCACCACGCCCGTCTGCGCATCGACGACGAACAGCACGAGGTCGGCGTCGGCCAGGCCCAGCGCGATCTGCTGCTCGACCTGCGCGGTGAGCTGCTGGCTGTCCTCGATGCCGTAGCCGCCGGTGTCGACCAGCGTCGCGAGGTAGGGCTCGGCCCCGATGACGGGGCTGGGGATCTCGACGAGCGTGCTGACGCGGTCACGCGTGACCCCGGCCGTCGGATCGACGATCGAGATCTTGCGACCGGCCAGGCGGTTCATGAGCGAAGACTTGCCGACGTTGGGTCGGCCGATAATGGCAATGCGCGGCAGGGGCATGTGTTGTTTCCGTTTCTCGCCGGCTAGATGCGGCGAACGGGTACCCGCACATCATTTCGCCGGCGGGGGTCGGCGTGAAAACATTATACCTCAATCTCACGCAAAGGCGCGGAGGCAGATCCCTCAGTCCCGGCCGAGCTCCTTCCAAAGCGTCACCGCCTCGGGCTCGCGGATGTACAGCGGCACAAGCTCACGCGGGTCGGTATATCGGCCCTGATCGGCGTAGGCCTTGCCCAGAAGCCAGGTTACCGATGCGTCGGCCTCGATCGATTCGCTGGCGACCACGGCGATGTCATCGCCGGGCTGGATGCCTGTATCCACCTCGGCCACGATCGCCAAGGGCCGCGGGGCGTCTTTCAGTAAGTCGTCCGCGCTGCGCAGCGCCGGCTCGATCACCGCAGCACCCTCGCGGTACACCCCGGCGTACATCGTGCCCCGCTTGATGTTCATGCACACCGCGACATGCTCGGCTGCGCCCTTGTACTGCTCGGCGAGCACGTCGATGGTCGGCACACCGATGAGCCTGAGCGCGGGGTTGGTGAGCGTGAGCATCTTCGCGGTGGCGATGGCGATGCGCAGGCCGGTGAACGAGCCCGGGCCCAGCGAGATGTAGAGCTCGCAGAGTTCGCCGGGCCTGATGCGGTGCTGCTCACAAAGTTCAGCGACCACGGGCATGAGCTCGAGGTTGTGTCGTTTCTTGCGGGGCAGCGCGGCGGTAGCGATGAGCCGGCCCTCGACACCCATCGCAACAGAGCCGAAGCGCCCGGAGGTTTCGAAGGCCAGGGAGATGCGCGAGGTCATGGGTTCTGCGGTCCGCGCGGCGATGCCAGCACGAAGGTGAGATAACAGCCGACGCCGGTAAACAGAAGCGCGAGGATGTCGCGAAAGAAACGCTCTGTAGACTTATCGAGCATAAAGGGCGACCAGATCTTCGAATCAACCCAGACAAACCCAGCGAAACTGCCGATTACAAGCAGGATAATCGCGAAGACGCGCAGGGGCGGGAACGGACGACGTAAAGTGAACTTAGCAGCCATGCCTATGGTAAGCCCACCAAGAGGTGCGCCGACATAGGAATAGCCAAACCATTTGTGGCAAAACAACCATAGTGCGGGAGTGACTATCGCTGCGACCACAACTGCCATGATGGACACGATCGGCGGCATGGGCTTGGCGGGCTTAGGTTCACCTTGGTCGACGTAGGGCATGGTGGGGTTCCCGGTGTTAGGCCGATGCCGGTGCGGTGTTGGTCAGTTCGATCAGCGCGTCGAGCGCGGCGCGGGCCTTGCCGTTGTCGATCGCGTCGAAGGCCATGTTAAGACCCTCGCTCAGATCGGCAGCGACACCGCCGACGGTCAGCGCGGCCGCGGCATTGAGCGCGACGATCTCGCGCGGCGCGCCTTGCTTGCCCGTGAGGATGTCGGTGATGACCTTCGCGCTCTGCTGGGGTCCATCGACACGCAAAGCAGAGGGGTGGCCCAGCGACAGGCCCAGGTCGGTCGCGTCCAGTTCGGTGGTGGTCACTTTGCCGTCGCGGACGGTGGAGACTCGGCTCGGTCCGCAGGTGGAGAGTTCGTCGAGCGCGTCGTTGTGTCCCGCGTCGGCGTCGGGGATCTGGCCGTGGACGACCATGGCGTGGATCGACCCGAGCCTGTTGAGCACACTTGCGATGACTTCGGTGAGCTTGGGGCTGAACACGCCGACGACCTGGCGTGGTGCGCCGGCGGGGTTGGTCAGCGGGCCGACGAGGTTGAAGAGCGTGCGGAAGCCCAGGTCGGCGCGGACGGGGCCGGCGTGTTTCATCGCCGGGTGGTGCGCGGGGGCGAAGCAGAAGCAGATGCCCGCCTGGTCGAGGCAGCGGGTGAGCGTGTCGGTATCGACGCCGAGCCTGACGCCTAGGGTGTCCAGAACCTGCGACGAGCCGGACTTGCTGGTAACGGACTTGTTGCCGTGCTTGGCGACGCAGAGGCCAAGAGGCCTGCCCGCGCCGGCGGCGACGATGGCGCTGGCGGTGGAGATGTTGAACGTGCCGGCGTGGTCCCCGCCCGTGCCGCAGGTGTCGATCGCGGTGAGACCGGCGGGCACGGCGACCTTCGCGGCCTTGCTCCGCATCACCGTCGCGGCGCCGACCAGCTCATCGACCGTCGCGCCGCGCATCTGGATCATCGCCAGCAGCGCCGCGGTCTGCGTCGGCTGGGACTGGCCCGACATGATCTTTTCAAAGGCATCGACGGCCTGTTCACTGGACAGGGCCTGGCCCTCGACGAGTTGGGCGAGGATGTCTTTCACGGCGGTCAGTTTACAGGTTTTCAGACGGTTCGAATCCCACGCTTTCAGAGCGTGGGCGTGTAACCCGACATCCGGCGTTATACAAGCAGCAGGAGCAGCCAGAGCCCCGCCGCCGCGAGCACCATGAACACACTGACCTGCAGCACCAGGAACCCCGCGCTGCGCGCAAGGCCCCCGAGCGAATCCGACTTGATCGTGCGGTAGACCAGGGCGACGACGATGATCAGCGGCGGCAGAAACCACAGCCAGTACCGATCGATCGGCGCGGGGTCAAGCAGCGGACGATAGGCGAGCAGGGCCCCGATCATGCCGTCGCCCCCGGAGGTTGCTCGTCGTGAGGCTGGGGCGGACCGGCCCCCAGGGGCAGCTTGTGGTCGGCGCGGATGGGCTCGCGGTAGACGATGTCGATGATCGCCAGGAGATTGAGCAGCCCCGCCAGTGCGGCGTAGAGCGTGCCGATCTCGTAGGCCCGGCCGTAAGCGGGCTGATAGGGGATCTCTTCGTCGCCGGGCATGGGGTCGCGGTTTTCGTTGCGGGCGCGGTAGCTGTCGTAGGTGTACTCGACCGCGATGGAGGGCGCGATGACGGCCTGGCCGAGGTACCAGGGGCGTATCGTGCCGTCGGCGTTGCGCGACTGGAAGACGCTGATCCCGCCGACCAGCAGCCCCGTCAGCCAGAGCCCGCCGATACACAGCATCAGTAACACACCGCGGCGGGTGTGGCCCGAGAGGATGTGGCCCAGCCCCGGCACCAACCAGCCCGCGACCGCGGCGGGTAGATTCCACACCGGTGAGGGCCTGTGGACAGTGGTCGCTGGGGCTTGATTCGAGGTCACGGGATTAAGCTCAAAGTCCGGCGGGGTTGAACGCCGATGCACGCATGGTACAACTTGCGGTTGACGGCGGACGATCTGCCGATAGTGTAACCGCGATGTCCCCGGCCCAGCCGGGCGACGCGAGAAGAAACCTGTTGACGAGGCCCACCCATGCGGATGCAATCCCACCCCAGCATTGACCCAATCCAGAACGCTCTGTTCGCACCCGCCACATCCGGCCGATTCTTCGCGCTCGGAGATGAGGACGATTTCGACGAGTCGATCTTCTACGGTGACGATGACGACGCGGAAGAGGACGAAGACGACGACCTGGTCGACGACGATGACGATGAGGACGAGGAAGAAGACGAAGACGACGAAGAGGAGTACCTCGACGACGAGGACGAGGAAGAAGACGAAGACGAGGAGTACCTCGACGACGATGAAGAGGAAGAAGAGGACGACGACGACTACTACGACGACGACGAAGGCGGCGACGACGAAGAAGAGGAGTTCGAAGACGACGAGGACTGAACCACGCCCGTCGCAGCCCGCATAATCGATACACACCTGCGCCCGCCACGAGCGGGCGTTTTTTTATGCCTGCTCCTCCTGCTGCAGGCGGTCAAGGCCCCGCCCCGATCGCCCGATAGTTACCGGGACTCAGCCACGCACGGAGTGAAAAAAGATGTCCGAATCCAGGCAAGATCAAGAACGCGCCGAGCGCGGACCCGACCGTCGTAAGAACGTGATCGACACCCGGCCCAACGGCCTGGAGCGTCGCCGCGGCCCGGGCCGACGCCTCAGCGACTTCGCCAAGGCCGCCGAAGAAGGCGAGATGAATATCGAGCAGTTCCTGTTCATACAGGCCATCGACGCCTTCAAGCGCGCCAACAACAAGCCCTTCCCCAGCTGGACCGAGGTCCTCGAAGTCATCCGCAAGCTCGGGTACCGCAAGACCTGCAAGATGTCGCTCAACCTGCCCCAGTGCGAGGACTGGACCGAGGACGCCAACGCCCCGGCCTTCCCCAAGTCCCAGGCCGCCGAGAGCGAAGAGCGCGGCGCAGCCTGACCCTAGAACGGCTTAAAGAAATCTGAAGCAAGATCAAGAGCGGCTCAAGGGCCGCTTTTTTTCTTTACACTTCGCACTTCTTACTTCACCCGATCAAGCTTAACCATGTTGCTTCCTTACAAGATCGCCGTACTCTGCTACCTGTTTGACGAACAGGGACGCGTGCTGCTGCTGCACCGCGTCAAGCCGCCCAACCAGCACCTCTACTCGCCCATCGGCGGCAAGCTCGAGCAGGCCATCGGCGAAAGCCCCACCGCCTGTGCCGTGCGCGAGATCCACGAAGAAGCGGGCCTGGATGTCCGCCCCGCCGACCTGCACCTGACCGGCATCGTGTCCGAGACCGCGTACCTCGGGCAGACCCACTGGCTGATGTTCCTCTACGAACTCAAGACTCCGGTAAAGATCGCACCCGACGCCATGCACTTTGACGAGGGTCGGCTGGAGTGGCACGAACCCGACGCGATCCACGGCCTGCCGATCCCCCAGACCGACCGCGGGGTGATCTGGCCGCAGTTCTGGCAGCACCGCGGCGGGTTCTTCGCTGTTCATATCGACTGCTCGACGACGCCCCCCCGCTGGCGAATGGAACAGCCCGCGGCCGGGGATTGGCATACGCTGGACGCCTGAATGCCCGGCGAAAGTAACCGCCAGCATCCGATAACTACGGACACCCTTTGACGCATTGTGTTTGCCCCGCGTGCAACCGGCGATAAACTTGATTACGCTCAGCCGGTGGCCGATGTACCCTGTGTGCCCGGCTAAAGAACCGGCAAGACCCGCTGAAATCGACTCTTAAGGACCACCGATGAAACGCACCCTCGGATTCCTCCTCCTCGCTTTCGCCCTCATCCAGGGCGCCACCGGCTGCTCGTATACCGAAGACCGAGATGTCTTCAAGTCCACCTACATGCAGCCCAAGAGCGTCTACGTCCTCTACAAGCCCTCCAACGAGACCGCCTGGTCCTACGACATCCCGCCCCAGCACATCCTCGTCGTCGAAAGAGACGCCAAGGACACCGGGCTGCCCGAGTGGGCACGCATGCAGCAGGGCTACCCCACCAAGCTCATCTGGGAGCTCTACCCCATCGACGCGACCCCCTCTCGCTGGTACGAGGGCCACTACAACGCAACGCCCATCGAAAAGGGAGAGGTCACCCTCAACGGCAGCGCGCTCGTGATCGGCTCGACCGTCGGCAAGTCCATCGACCCCAGCCAGGTCCCCGCCGACCGCCCGATCGAGCAGATCGAACAGGACCTGCCCGAGCCCACCGCCAAGTAAGCTCGCCTGCTTACCCTGCGATCCCAACGCATGCAAAACGTCATGCGTAGGACGACAAGCACAAATGAAAACCGCGGCGTAAATCACACCGCGGTTTTTTGTTGGCCTTCAAGCGGGATATCAAGCAGATTTACTTGAGCTCAACCGACCAGTACGCGTTGTCCAGGAACGCCTTCCAGCTCTCGTACTTGCCCGTGCCCAGGCGCAGGTGCAAGACCGGGTTGGTCTTGGGCTTGGTCGGCTTCTTGATCAGCGGCATCGACGCCTGACGCGGTGTGCGTCCACCCTTGCGCGTGTTGCACTTCACGCAGCAGCACACGAGGTTGTCCCAGCTCGCGCCGCCGCCCTGGCTGCGCGGGATCACGTGGTCCAGCGACAGCTCGGCCGTGGAGAAGCGCCCGCCGCAGTACTGGCAGCGGTTGTTGTCCCGCGCAAAGATATTGCGGCGGTTGAGCTTCACTTCATTGCGGGGCAGGTGGTCGTAGCCCAGCAGCCGGATCACCTTCGGAACAGCGATACGCATCCGGACGGTGCGGACCCATTCGTAGGCGTCCTCACCGCCCGGCTCTGGAAAAAGCCGGTGATAGGCCTCCGAGAGATCCGTCCAGTCGCCAAAGTCGTAACCGGTGTAGGAGCCGTCGTCCACGCGGATCGCCTCGGCCAGGCCCTTGCACAACAGCGCAAAAGCCCGGCGGGCATCGACGACACGAACAGCCATCCACATCTTGTTGAGGACCAGGACATGCGAGTTCAGGGCAGTCGCTGCGGCGTCCATAGGCAGTACCGTCGTGACAGGCTGGTCAATAGGCCCATGAATACTATCGGTCAGAACCCGACAGAGCAATGTCAATGATGGGTTAGAACCGCGTTGGACAAACAGAATTGAGGGATTGGCGAATTCGCGATCGGGGATCCGACATCCCGCACGCTTGACGGAACAGCCCGGGCGTGTTTCAATGCCCTGCTCGCCCGTTTGCGGGCCAGTAAAATCATGCCCGCCGAGAACGATTCGGCGGAAAATTGGGTGGTTGCCTGAGCGGCCAAAAGGGGCGGACTGTAAATCCGCTGGCTAACGCCTACGTAGGTTCGAATCCTACACCGCCCACTTCAGACCCCGTGTCCAACGCGGGGTTTTTATATGCGCCCATTTCAAAGCCAATCTCACACACGATCAGCAGGCGCCCTCGGCGAGTTCACACGCAACTCTGACTTGTTAAGTCACCCGAAGCCAACCGCTGAAAATGATGAATACGCAACACAAAACAATTCTCTACGCGCAATAAGAAACCGCCGGGTGGCGCTCCGGCGGTTTAGGGGTCGACATCAAAGATGCCGACCTGATTCGTTAGCAGTCAACTAGTGTAACGAACTACCGGTCAATAATTCAAAGGCTTCTTCATATTTTTTTGTCGTACGGTCCATCACCTCGCCCGGCAGCACCGGACCGGGCGCACACTTGTCCCACTTGCCTTCATCAACCAGCGCCTGCAGATAGTTACGGACAAACTGCTTGTCATAACTATCCTGATCTCGGCCCGGCGCATACTTTTCCGCAGACCAGAAGCGCGAAGAGTCCGGCGTAAGCACCTCATCAATCAAGATCGGCTGCGCATCAGCGCCGCCCTCCACCGGCAAACCAAACTCAAACTTCGTATCCGCTAGGATGATCCCGCGCTTGGCCGCGTAATCGTGCGCCAGCGTGTACACCTTCAGCGTGAAGTCGCGCAGCTTCGTCATCAGCGGCGCTCCCACCAGCTCGCAGGCCCGCTCGAACGAGATATTCTCGTCGTGCTCGCCCTGCTCGGCCTTGGTCGCAGGCGTAAAAATCGGCTGCGGGAGCTTGGCGCACTGCGTCAACCCCTCAGGCAGCTTGATCCCGCAGACCGTTCGGCTCTGCTGATATTCCTTCCAGCCCGATCCCGCGAGGTAGCCCCGGGCCACGCACTCGATCGGCACCACCCTCGTCCGCCGACCGATCATCACCCGGCCACGCAACAGCTCCACCTGCTCCTTGCTCAGCCCCGCGATATCCGCCGGGTCCGTCGACAGCACGTGCGTCTGCAGCTCACGCCCCAGCTCAGCCCGGATCATGTCGAACCAGAACGCCGACATGCGTGTGAGGATCTCGCCCTTGCCCGCTGGGCCGTTGGGCATCACCACATCGAACGCGCTCAGCCGATCGGTCGCCACCAGCAGCAGCGCAGCCCCCCCGTCCTTGAGCGTGCAATCGTAAACATCGCGCACCTTGCCCTGACGCTTGTTGGGCAGGGGCAGGTCGGTGGACATCAGCGCAGAGGTCAGTGTCATGGGCGTATTGAACCACGAAGAACAACAAACGACAACGCGATACGGCGATGCCACCCTTAGCGCATTTAGCGCCCGCTCGCAAGGGCGGGGTCCTGCGCGCCGAGAAAGGCCCCCCGCCCTTGCGGGCGGGCGCTAGCCGTTGGCGGGCGCTAACGAAGTTGATTTGTAATCAGAACCTGCGCAGGAACCGCACGTCGTTCTCGAACAGCCAGCGGATGTCCTGGATCGCGTGCTTGCGCATCGCCAGGCGTTCGATGCCCAGCCCGAACGCAAAGCCCGTCCACTCTTCGGGGTCGTAGCCCACGTGCTCGAACACCGCCGGGTCGACCATCCCGCAGCCGCCGATCTCCATCCACTCCGGCCCACGCCCCAGGTCCATCTTCACGTACAGCTCGGCGCTGGGCTCGGTGAACGGGAAGTAGCTGGGCACCAGGTCGATCTCGGCGTCCGGGCCGAACATCGCCGTCGCGAACTGGTACAGCGTGGTCTTGAGGTCGACCATGCTCACCTTCTTGTCCACGTACAGCCCCTCGACCTGGTGGAACATCGAGTAGTGCGTCGCGTCGTGCTCGTCGGGGCGGTACACCCGGCCGGTCGAGATCACGCGCACCGGCGGCTTGACGCTCTCCATCACGCGGATCTGCACGGTCGAGGTCTGCGAGCGCAGCAGCGTCGGCGACGGGCCGAACGGGTCGGTGAGATAAAAATTGTCCAAGGGGTCACGCGCGGGGTGCGTGTCGGGGATGTTGAGCTTGACGAAGTTGTGGTCATCGTCTTCGACCTCAGGCCCCTCGGCATGGTCAAAGCCCATCCGCGCGAAGACCTCGATCAGTTCGTCGATCGTCTGGCTGATGATGTGACGCCGACCCAGGACCGGCGAGGTGGCGGGCTCGGTGATGTCGAGCTGAGGCTTGAGGCTTGCGCCTTGAGGCCTGAGGTTGCCAAGCGAGTCTTTCCTGGCGTCGAACGCGTCCTGCACGGCTTTCTGCGCGGCGTTGGCGCGCTGGCCGAACTCGCGCTTCTGATCGCCTGGCACGTCCTTGATCCACGCCATCATCCCCTTGACCGCGCCCTTGGTGCCCAGGTACTTGATGCGTACCTGCTCGAGCGCAGCGCTATCGCCCGCCGCAGCAATCGCGGCCAGGGCCTCGTCCTTAAGTGGTTCGATCTTGTCGAGCATAAGACCGGACAGGATACCCGATCGGCCGATCTTTACTTGCCCGCCTCCGGGCCCGTTGCGGGGTCAGGGCGCTTGGGTGGGCGCTGCGCCCGGGTGCTGATGCTCTTGAGCCGCTCGGGCCAGTCGAAGGCCGTTGCGTTTGCAAAGTCCCATGGGGCGAGGTGGGCTTTGTCCTTGCGGTCCATGGGAAACGCGTACTGGTAATCGTTGTCGCGGAAGACGTATTCGAGCAGCTCGTAAGCGCGGGGGTCGTAGGACTTGAGCTCATCGCGTGTGTTGATGTCGATGTGGTCGTGCCGGGCGTGCGGGGGGTTGCAGAAGAACCAGATCTGCACGAGCTCGGCCCAGTATTCGGACTGGTTTGTTGTGGCGTAAGCGGTCTTCCACAAGCCCTCGGCCATAGCCTTCTCGTAGCAGTCCTTGAGTTTGCCTTCGAAAGCCTTGTCGACTTCCGCCAGGCCCGCGTCGTCGATGGTGTGGGCGAACTCGTGGATGAGGATGTTCTCGTCGCTGTAGGGATCGCCCTTGTACTGCAGCAGGTTCTCGACGCCACAGGACATCGCCGAGCGGTAGCCCCGCGCTCCCAGCCCACGGGCCCTGCGGTCCCACCAGTCCTTGTCCTGCTCGGCGAGTCCACGGTGCTCGGGCACATCCGTCGTGAATTCGTCGACGTTCATAATGACGATTCGGATCTCGAGCTTGGCGATCGCGGCGCGGATGTCGTCCCGGCCCTTGAGGACGTTGTCGATTAGAAAGGCTGCTTCTTCAAAAGCTTCATCGGGCACCTTATCCGAGCCGAGGAAGAGAAGGCCGTCGGCATTGAGGATCTTGTTGTAGAACGGGTCAAGGGCGAACTGCTCTCGCACCTCATCCGAGACCGCCTCGACCTTGCGCTGGGCGAGCGCGGGCATGGCGAGTAGCATCAGGCAGGCCATAAGGTGCAGTTTGTTCATCATCCGTAATCTCCTGAACGTGCTAAGCAGCAACTTACTTGCCAGACGCACACGAGGCCTGGAGTCATACGCCGCGAATCAGCCCCCGGCGCGGGCGTTGTGGTAGTTGTACTTGTGGAACGGCCGACCGCACTCGGGGCACTTGGGCCCGGGGCTGGTGGCCAGGTCGTAGCCGCAGCCCATGCAGTGGCGGATATAGAACGGCAGGCCGATGCGCGGCCGGGCGAAAGCACGGGCAAGCCCCGCGCGGATCTGCGCCTGCTTCTCGCTGTCTGCATAAGACAATTCGATGTGCAACGTAAAGCCGCCCGCGATCAGCGTGAGTCGGTCGCCGACGATCGTGTACCTGTTGAAATAAATCCAGGCGTACTGGGCCTGCCACACCTTGGGCACGCCGTAGCTCACGCCGATCTCGGTGAATCGGACAAACCGGCAGGCGTCGTCGGGCTTGGTGAAAACGAACTTGGCGTTGTGCTTCGCCCGTGCGCCGTACTTGTGGAAGGCCCACGCCGAGCCGAAGGCCAGGAAACCCAGCGCGCCGCGGATGTGCCACTTCAGATCGGTGACAGCGGCCTGCATCCGCGCGGCCTCGATCATGGCGATGAGCAGGATGCCGATGACCACCAGCGCCCAGCCCAGCCAGTCGAGCGTTTTAACACGGTACAGCGGCTTACCCCCCGCCTGGGCCGCAAGCTGGGTCAGATAGAGATCGAGCACAGGTTGCTGCGGAGGCGCCTCGCTCGGCTCGTCGGCCGGCGGCGGGGTCGGCGGCGGGTTTTCGCTCGCTTGTTCCAAATCACATCACCCTGAACCCGATGTCCCTTCGGAAGAACGCGCCCTCGAAGTGGATCTTCTCGCACGCCGCGTTCGCACGCTGCTGGGCCTCCTTGAGCGTCTTGCCAAATGCGCAGACGTTGAGCACGCGACCGCCGTTGGTCACGAGCTTGCCGTCTTTGGTCAGCTTCGTCCCGGCGTGGAAGACCTTGACCTCGCCGTTGGACCCGGCCTCGGCTTCCTTGATGCCCGTGATCTGCTTGCCGTTGACGTACTTGTCGGGGTAGCCGCCCGAGCACATCACCACGCAGACGCACACGCGCTTGTCGAAGCTCAGGTCCACCTGGTCGAGCTTGCCCTCGCAGCAGGCGACGAAGACGTCGTAGAGGTCGCCCTTCATCCGCATCATCAGCGGCTGGGTCTCGGGGTCGCCGAAGCGCGTGTTGAACTCGAGGACCTTGATGCCCCCGGCCGTGAGCATGAGCCCGGCATAGAGCACGCCCTTGAAGTCGATATCGTCCCGCCGCATCGCATCGACCGTCGGCACGAGCACCTCACGCTCGATCTCGGTCATCAGCTCGTCGTTGACCAGCGGGGTCGGGGTGTAGACGCCCATGCCGCCGGTGTTCGGGCCGGTGTCGCCCTCGCCGACCTGCTTGTGGTCCTGCGAGGGGTCGAGGACAAAGATGTTGCGTCCGTCGACCAGCGCGAGGATCGAGACCTCCTGCCCGACGAGGCGCTCTTCGACCACGACCTTGTCGCCCGCCTCACCGAAGGCGCGGTCGGCCATGATGAGCTTGAGCGCGGCGAGCGCTTCCTCGGTGTTCTTCGTAACGATCGCGCCCTTGCCCTTGGCCAGGCCCGCGGCCTTGACGACGACCGGCGTCTCACGCGCCTCGACGTAAGCAACCGCCTGCTCGTAGTTGGTGAAGGTCTTGCTGTCGGCCGTCGGAACCGAGCAGGCGCGCATGAGGTCCTTGGCGTAGGCCTTGTCGGCTTCGAGCCGGGCGCCGGCGGCGACCGGGCCGAAGACGTGCCGGCCTGGCGCGGCCAGACGGTCGGCCAGGCCCTGGGAGAGCGGGTCTTCAGGGCCGATGACCACGAGCGTCACGCCGTTGTGCCGGCAGAAATAGTCGATCTCGTCGACGAGCTTGGTGGTGACGTTGGTCGGGTCGATGGGCAGGTTCTCACCGATCAGCGCGGTGCCGCCGTTGCCGGGCGCGAAGAAGAGCTTGCCGACCTTGGGGGACTGTTTGAGTTTCCAGCCCAGGGCGTGCTCCCGGCCGCCGGAGCCGAGGATCAGGACGTTGGTGGTTTGCGTTGCCATAGGAGGCAAAGGGTATCAGAACAGCACCCCGGACTGTAGCTCGGCCAGGGGTGCGGATGAGATTCGTGGATAAGGACCGCGGCGTTAGCGGTCTGACTGCTGCGTGAACCGCCTGTCGACCCCGCCGGGTGTCTGGGCGGGTTCTTTGCTCTTGCGGCGATCGACCGCGATGACCTGGAAACGCGCGATGAGTTGTTTGAGGGTATCGGCCTGAAGCACCAGGCTCTGCGTGCTCAAAGACGCCTGCTGCACCGAGGCGCTGGTCTGATCGGAGACCTGTGCGATCTCCGCGACGTTGCGGGCGACCTCTTCGCTTGCGGCGGACTGCTGCTCGGCAGCGGCGGCGATCGACTGGATCATCGACGACACATCCTTGGCCGACGTAACGATCTGGCTCAGGGACGCGCCGGCCATCTCGGCGTGGCTCATGCCCTCCTTGACGCGATCGATCCCGCCCTCCATCTGTTGGACCGCGTCGTTGGTGCCGACCTGGATCGCGGTGATCGAACCGGCGATCTCTTCGGTGGCCTTGGTCGTGCGGTCGGCGAGCTTGCGCACCTCGTCGGCGACCACCGCGAAGCCGCGGCCGTGCTCGCCCGCACGCGCCGCTTCGATCGCTGCGTTGAGCGCCAGCAGGTTGGTTTGGTCGGCGATGTCATTGATGACCGTGATCACCGCGCCGATCTGCTCGCCCAGCTTGCCCAGTTGCTGGACCGAGTCGGCGGACTTTGAGACGGCATCCTGAATCGAACGCATCCCGCCGATGGTTGACTGAACGACCTTGCCGCCGTCTTCGGCGACCCTGCCGGACTCGCCAGCGCTGCGGGCGGCGTCGGCGGACTTGCGCGCCACCTCGACCACCGAGCTGGACACCTCTTCAACTGCCGCAGAAACCTGCGAGATCTTCAGCGTCTGCTCACGCATGCTGTCGGCAACCTGGCAGTTGACCTGCGAGATCGAATCGGCGTCTTTCGAGACCTGCTGCGCGGCCTCCTTGATCTCAAAGACCATGTCGTGGATCCGAGCAGCGAACTGGTTGAAACACTTGCCCAGCGCCCCGATCTCGTCATCGGCTTTGTAGTTGAACCGCACACGCATGTCTCCGCTATCGATGATCGTCTTGATGCTGGTGATCAGGGACCGGATCGGGCGGGTAATCGCCATTGCGAACACTAGGGTCACCAGCACGACACCCAAAGCGATCCCAACGCCGATCACCGCGATACTCATGCTCAGCGCGCGGGCGGGGGCGGCTAATTCATCCCGGTTCACCTCGGCGATAATCGACCACTCCAGGCCCTTCTTCAGCGCCTCAACGGGATTGCCCTCCGCATCGGTGAACGCCAGCGGTGCGTAAGCGGCGAGCACGTCCTCGCCGGCATAATCCTGGCCGGCCACGACACCGGTCTGCCCCTGGAGGGCGTTGGTGGCGGCCTGGGTTTTCACTTGCTGATTGAAGATGGTCGTCTTGCCTTCCTCGGCGAATCGGCTGTTGGAGCGCATCCGCTGATCGGCGGCGACCAGGTAGGTCTCTCCCGTCTGGCCCAGGCCGGCGGACTGCTGCATGATCCCGTTGATCTTGTCCACGGGCATTTGGAAGGCGGCGCAGCCGATGAGTCTGCCGTTGTCGAACACCGGGGCGCTGATGAAGCTCGCGGCGTTGCCGTAGCTGGGCTCGTAAGGCTCGAAGTCCTCGATGAAGACCTGGCCCGGAGCCGAGGAAGCCAGCGCGCTGCGGACGGCCCTGCCGAAGTTCGTGTCCTTGTACGGGCCTGTGAGGAAGTTGGTCGTGAAGTCTGTTTCTTTGAAGCACGTGTAGACGAGGTTGCCCTCGGTGTCGAACAGGAAGATGTCGTAGTAGCCAAAGCTCAGGAGAAACCGCCTCATCTGCGGGTGGTACTGCGCGTGCAGACGGTTGTAGGTCACGTCCTGGGTGGCGCGGTCGAGGCTGAGCTTGTCGCCAACGTTGTAGTGCGGGTTGTCGAGGTTGGCGGTGTACCAGGCCTGGAGGATACGGGCGTTGGGGTTCTCGGGGATGTACGTCGTCGCGCCGCGATAGGAGGTGCCGCCTTCCTTGGCGCGGGGCTGGAACTCGTTGTCGAAGTAGCCATGCAGGGCCTTGACCACGGCCGACGTGTTGTCGGTCGCCAGACCGGACTCCTCGGCGACGTTATGGAAGGCCTGGGTGTAGTTCTTTGTCGCCTCGACAACCATCTGGTTCTGCGAGAAGTTGACCATCTGCTCGTGGATGGTCAAGAAGTAGTCTTCGATCTGTCCCTTCCTGCCATCGCGGATCGCAACCAGTGAATCCGTTGTCGCGCCCTCCAGCGCGGTGATACTGCTGTGGGTTGCCATCACGCCGACGACCAGCGTCGAACTCAGGCCGATCAGCAGCCCCAGCGAAACAATCTTGCTACGCAGGCTCAGGCGGTTGCGGAACACGACCGTGCAGAATGCCAGCGCGATCAGAAATACGGCCAATGAAAGGGTGATCCATGTGAACATGACAGCCTCCAATTGCGAGAATCAAACGCACCCCGATACGCCCGACCCGACACAATCTTCGACCAAAAAAACCGTTTAAATAAGCCAAAACATCCATCTCGTGCGGCAGCGCCCGCCACAGATTCAGGTCCGTTCGCGAAACGCAATTCCTTCGCCGACAGAACCGTTCGGCGGCATTTCAAAGCCATAGAAAAGTCAACGTATTATCAGCCAGGACCCCTCAAAATCGTTCACCCACTCAAAAGATTCTTTAGACCCCCTCGCGACCCGCTAAGATTAGAAAATGGGATGTAACAAACCCGGGACCGGCAAGAAGGTCGTCCTCGCCATGTCCGGCGGGGTCGATTCGTCCGCCGCGGCAGCGCTCCTCAAGGAGGACGGCTACGAGGTGGTCGGCTGCTTCATGCGCCTGGGCAGTGAAGACCCCGACGAGATCGCCGACGGCTACGACAACCTCGCCGCTCAGTCCTGCGACCCCGCGCGCCCCACGCGCAAGCACAAGCAGGGCTGCTGCTCGGTGAACGATGCGGCCGACGCGCGGCTGGTTGCGGCGGTGCTCGATATCCCGTTCTACGTGGTCAACTTCCGCAAGGACTTCGGGCGGATCATGGACTACTTCGTCCACGAGTACAACGCAGGCCGAACCCCCAACCCCTGCGTCCGCTGCAACGACTGGCTCAAGTTCGGAAAGCTCCACGCCTACGCCAAGTCCATCGACGCCCACTACGTCGCCACCGGACACTACGCACGCACCGACCTGACCGACCCGACGCGCCCGCGCCTCCTGCGCGGCATCGACAGCGCAAAAGACCAGTCCTACGTGCTCTTCGGCAGCCCGCGCGATCAGCTGGCGCACATGCTTTTACCCATCGGCCACCTCGAAAAAGCCGTCACACGACAGATCGCCGAAAACCACAAGCTGCCCGTCTTCAACAAGCCCGACAGCCAGGAGATCTGCTTTGTCCCCGACAACGACTACGCCAAGCTCGTCGAGCGACGCACACCCGGCGGGTTCAGCCCCGGACAGATCCTCGACTCCGACGGCAGACACCTCGGCCAACACGCCGGGCACCAGCACTTCACCCTCGGCCAGCGCCGCGGCATCGGCGTCGCGCTGGGCTACCCCATCTACGTCGTCGACAAGGACCCCGTCGCCAACACCATCACCATCGGCGGCAAGGACCAGCTGATGTCCGCCGGCCTGACCGCGCGGCAGACCAACTGGCTCATCGACCCGCCGCTCATCTGGACCCGATGCCAGGCCAAGGTCCGATACAACAGCGACCCCGTCCCTGCCGAGGTCCGCGCCTTTCTCGCGGAAGACGGGAATGAAGCGTTGGAAGTGCGTTTTGTCGATCCTGTAGAGGCCGTCACCCCAGGACAGGCCGTGGTCTGCTACGGTGAAATGGGCAGCGAACTGGAACAAACCGTGCTGGGCGGCGGTTGGATTGATGCAGGGGTTCGCGCCTAAACTGGTGTATTGTTTCTGTAGCCCTCTTGACCGGAGAACCGTGATGAAGCTGTCGATGATCCCCGCCCTGGCCCTGTGTGTGCTGATGCTCGCCGCCTGTGCCGAGTCGTCCGACCCCAACCGCGCGATCTCTGCAGCGACCAACAAGATCCAGGTCAACATCGAGGGCATGACCTGCACCGGGTGCTCGGGCTCCGTGGTAGCTGCGGTCCAGCAGATCGATGGCGTCACCGCGTGCAGCGCCGACCCGGCGACCGGCGACGTCGTCGTGGCCCTTGCCGATGCCGCAGACACCGACGCCAAGCTCCTGGAGGTCGAGACCTTGCTCCAGCAGTTGGAAGATGGCAAGTACAAGGTGAAGTCCATCACCGTGTCGTACCCCAGCAGGAGCGAACCCAGCGAGCCGCCGGCCGCAGCGCAGCCCGCCGGCGAAGAACAGTCCAACGCCGAATCAGACGACCAGACGTTTGTGCATACGTCCTACAAAGTCACCGGCATGGACTGCTCGGGCTGCAGCTCGCAGATCGTCGAGGCGGTCAAGCAGGTCGACGGCGTTCTGAACGTCGAAGCGGACCCTATGACCGGCGCGGTCAGCGTCGCCTTCGAAGATCGATTCGACGATAAGCGAAAGACCGATGAGATCAAGGACGTGATCGCAGGGCTCAGCGAAGGCAAATACAGCGTCAGCTACTGAACCGGCCACGGCACCCGCGGATTCGCACTCCTGTACCAGCCCACAGGGTCAAACCATCAAACGCTCGACCGTCCTCATCCTGCTGCTCCTAAGCGTGCTCCAGCCCGTGATGCTGGTGGGTGCGCTTGCGATGACTTGTCAATCGTCACCGGACTCGCGCAATTTTTGCAAGATGGCCTGCTGTGTGGACGAATCAACCTGCTGCTGTGAATTGACGCCGGCCAACCACGAAGACGCCCCGAGCACACCGATCATTCCCTCGCCTGAGCAGCAGCGGGTTTCGCAGTATTTTGCTGACCTGCGCGAGTTGCCGATCGCCCCGTTCAACGAATCAAGTGGGCTTGAGTATCCTTCCCTGCCCCGATTCTGTATCCCCGCATCCTCTGCGCCGGATCGCCTGGCGAGGCTCTGCCTGTGGCTGACCTAGCAGTGTGCCCTGCGCTATCGCTGCGCGCGTTGCGTGGTGATGCGCAAGACGGTTATTGCTTAGGCCAACACGCACCCAAACCACAGGAATACTCCTATGAAATCGATCATTGCGCACCTCTTTGCCGCCCTGCTTCTGACTTCCACCGTTCTGCTCACCGCCTGCGCCACAACCGGCTCGGCGTCGGCCCCGCCGCTGGACCCCAAGCAGGCCGACGCGGTCGTTCAGGTCAAGGGCATGAGCTGCCCCCAGTGTGCCAACAGCATCAAGCTGCTGATGGACGGCATGGATGAAATCAGCGACTCGCGCGTCGACCTCGGCGACGGACGGGTCTTCATCGCGTTCGCCCCGGACAAGACCCTCAGCGAGGCCCAGATCATCGACCTGGTCGATCGCGCGGGCTTCACCGCCGGCGAAGTGACTTATCTCAAGAAGGGAACCAACTGATGAAAGCCCGTCATCATTTTCAGGCCGCGGCGATCATAGTTACCGCGATGCTGTCGCCTGCACTGCTCGCGCAGGAAGTGATCTATACACCTTCCGCCACCTCCCCGGGCGAGGGCATCGCCATGACCCGCCACAGCTTCTCCTACGAGTCCTACGGCAGCGGGCCCAACGGCACCAACTTCAGCTTCGACCAGTACACCTTCGAAACGGCGATCGGCTACGGCATCACCAACGACCTCTCGTTCATGATGCACCTGCCGGTGGTCCTGCGTGACTTCGACGGGCCCGGCGCGCCGAGCAACTCGCAGGGCATCGACGACATGCGCACCATGCTCAAGTACCGCTTCTTCCAGCAGGACGTGGGCAACATCGACACGGTGCGCATGGCGCTCTTGGCGGGCGTCGAGATCCCCAGCTACGACGATGTCCTTTCCAGCGACTCCTTCGACCCGTTCATCGGCTGGGCGCTGACCGCGATCGAGGGCAGGCACGGCGTGGGAGCTCACGCCATGTACAAGCTCAACACCGGCACGGACAAGACCGACCTGGGTTACGGCGGGTCTCAGGCCGACGCGATCAGCTTCGACGGCTCGTACCTCTATCGCGTCGACCCGGTCCAGTACACCATCGACACGACCAACTCCAAGTACCTCCTGGTCGAGATCAATAACCGCTACGAGGTCAACGGAGACTACGAGACGCTGCTGAGCCCGGGCTTCTTGATCGAGGCGCAGAACTGGGCGGCGGAGGTCGCCGTCCGCCTGCCGATCGTGCAGCAGGTGGACAACCGGGCCGAGTTGGACTGGGCGCTGACGTTCGGGCTGCGTCTGACTTATTGACGTTGTAGAAAACCTGATTCGCCGCCGGCCTTGTGCCGAATCTCAGCGTACCTCAGCAACGCCGAGCGCCGGCACAAGGCCGGCGGCTTACACTTGATGCGGTGAATTATCCTCTTGTTAGACATCGGATCTTGCCGATCCACACGTCGTCGCCCCCTTCATTACAATCCCGCCATGCTTGACACGGACGCAGAGCAGATCGACAAGCTCCTTAACGACCTGGGTATCCGTCACCAGATGGATGCGCCCCTGGGGCCGCTGACCTGGTACAACGTCGGAGGACACGCGCAGTGCCTGGCGCACCCCGCCTCCAACGCCCAGCTCTCGGGCCTGGTCAGCAAGTGCCGTGAGCACAAGATCCCCATGCGCATCCTCGGCAGCGGCGCCAACCTCCTGGTCCGCGAGGAAGGCGTCAAGGGCGTCGTTGTCCGACTCGATGACCCCGCATGGTCCACCATGAAGGTCCAGGGCAACACCGTCACCGTCGGCGCGGGCTACGGCCTGATGCGCCTGGTCGCCGAGACCGCTCGCCTCGGGCTCGACGGGCTCGCGCAGGTCGCAGGCATCCCCGCGTCCATCGGCGGGGCCGTCCGCATGAACGCCGGGGGCAAGTACGGCGACGTCGGGCAGGCCGTCAAACGCGTGCAGGTCATGTCCGCCACCGGACAGGTCTACCACCGCGACGCGGACGACCTCGAGTTCTCCTACCGCAAGGTCAACATCGACGCGCCCTTCATCCTCTCGGTCGAGTTCGAGCTCACCCCCACCGACCCCAAGGAACTGAGCAAACGCGTCAAGGAGATCTACCTCTTCAAGACCAACAGCCAGCCCTTCTCCGACAAGTCCTCGGGCTGCTGCTTCAAGAACCCGACGGAGGACACGCCGGGCTTCGACGGCCGACCCGCGGGCATGATCATCGACCAGGCCGGGCTCAAGGGGTTCCGCATCGGCTCGGCCGAGGTGTCCGACGTGCACGCGAACTTCATCGTCGCGGACAAGAAGCAGGCCCGGGCCGAGGACGTCTACAAGGTCATGTGCCACGTCGAAGAAGTGGTCAAGCAGAAGACGGGCATCGCGCTTGAGCGTGAAGTGATCATCTGGCCGTGAATCATTCTTGATATGACACAATAGCCGCGATGCGACGCATCGCCGGGCCTGCGGCGAGTCGCGGGCATGAATGATTAACATCGCTTGGCGCTGTATGGCACCCAACCTGATGTTTTAATTAATCAGTCAAACCTTCCGTATTAGTGCCTGACTCTACTTCGTCCTTAGTATTTTTAGCCTTAGTTTTTTTGCGAAGTGCTTTACCTTCTTTAGCGTTAACTAGTTTCGCGGCAGCTACAGCTTCTGGGCCATCCAATACATCACGTTTAATTACATCTGCCTGTAAGAGTCCCACTAATTCTTCTGCTGAAGCATTGACGTCGGCAATCCGCTTAAGTTCACGTCGAATGGTATTGATAACACTGTCATTGTGAAGCACTAGCGCCGCTAATACATGACGACTTAACGCTTTAGCTCTGCTGAGCTGCTCGGCAAGTACACCCTTTTCCAGAGCATGTTTCGTGAAAACATAAAGAGATTCGACCTGATCAGACTTGCGATGATCAATATTCCGAATATTAATTTCAGTCATTAGCCATTTATCGATTGGCTTGCCAAAAACAACACCATATAGCCGCCAAGTCTCTGCGTTGGTCAAGATAACCCATTCAACCCCTTCATTGGCTGCATAATCGATCGCTTGTTTAACATGCTTGTCATCCAGTCGAACTCCCACAGCTTTAACTTCGATCACCACTCGAGGCTTATCGTCAAGGACAACAACCAAATCGCAATAAGTACCTCGAATCGCATATTCACCGGTAAGGTCTTTGTACTTATCGTAGCCAAATGCGCTTGAAAGTAAGTCTTTAACCAATGTCACAGTGTCTGCTTCAGAAACATCGCGTGCTTGTTGCTGCTCAAGGATCGGTTTGAGATGCTTAAGAGCTGTGGCGATTGTTTCTGAGATACGTTTGGGAACGAGCATGATTAACTCCGGACATTTCTGAATTAAACTGCAGAGTGCAGGTGAAACACGAAACAAGTATTAACGATACGTAGAAAAGTCACGCACCGCCCTTGCGTTCTTTGAGCTTTGCCTTGCGGGCACGCAGCTTGGCCTTGGGGGCGACGTGGAAGGTGACGGTGCAGTGGCCGACCTTGCGTTCCTTTTCGTCCTTGTGGTGGACGGCCTGGATGATCTCCATCTCGACGGTGACGTTGAACTCGAGCTTGTGCTTGCGCAGCAGTTCGATGTCTTCGTTGCACGTGATACGGTAGATGGCCGGGCCCACGCACGGCCTGCGGAACTTGTAGTGCAGTTCCTTACAGACGACGGTGTAGTCGCTGCCGACCTTGTCGAAGATGTACATGCCGCCGGCGACCTCGGAGTTGGCCAGGAGCGCGGCGCCGGCCATGGCGTTGTACCAGTTCTTGTTGAACCGGCTGAAGGGCATGACCGCCTCGTAGGCGCCGGTCTCGGTCTGCTTGCCGAGCTTGATCCCCGAGCGGTAGGCCAGCGGAAGGAAGATCCACGCCAGGAAGCGGTGCCAGCGGTTGGACTCGGTGGACTTTCGGCTCAGCCACGCCTCGATCTGGCGCAGACGGGTGCCCAACCAGCCCACCGGCGGCTCGCCCTCGCGCAGCATCTCGCGCGTGATCACCGGCTGCTCGACCGGCTCCGCGCGACGGGCGTCCGTCACGGGCTCCTGAGTCGATTCAGGCTGGGGGTTTGTGATGGTGGAGACTTCAGGGGCCATCGATCAGGCATTGTAGGCGATCACAGCGGAGGCGGGGAAATGTGAGGGTTTAGCGAGGCATCTAGTGTTGCCCCTACCAAGGCGCGTCAGCGGAACGGCTGGTTGGGGCTGTACCCCGTCTTGTCGCCGTCGGCCTCGCCTTCGTCTTGCTCGTCCTGCTTCTCGTCGATCCACGCCTGCTGGATCGCCTCCAGGAGCTGCTCGTTCACCGACTGGCCGTGCTGAGGCTTGAAGCCCTCCAGCGACTCGACCAGCTCACGCAGCAGTGTGAACTTCACCGTCAGCGGATTGATATCCCCCCGCTGCTCGGTGAGCTGGTACGCGATCTCGTCGATGTCGGTCCAGGAGAAAGTCATAGCGTCTAGCGTATAGGGTCTAGCGTTTAGCGTCGAACCGATTTTGAATGCATCACAGGTTGGCTCGACGCTAGGCCCTCAACGCTAGACGCCAAACACTACTGCAGGTTCACCGGCATCACGACGTACAAAAAGTTCGGCCCGGTGCGCAGCACGCCCGGCTTGTTCGCCGCCTTCATGTCCAGGAACACCTGGCTGGCGTCAACCACCTTCAGCGCGTCGAGCAGGTACGCGGGGTTGAAGCCGATCTCCACGCTGTCGCCGGTGTACTCGGGCAGTTCGAGCTTGATCTCGGCCTCGCCCATCTCGGGGGCGCGGCTGGTGATCGTCAGGCCGCTGTTGCCAAAGGCCATGCGGACGCCCTTGGATTCTTCGTTGGTCAAGAGGCCTGCGCGTCGGACGGCGGAGATGAACACGTCGGTGGGCAGGGTCGCCTTCTTGTCGCCGTCCTTGGGGATGACGTCCTTGTAGGGCGGGAAGTTGCCCTCGACGAGGTTGCTGGCGAGCACGGCCGTGTCGGTGGCGAAGAGCACCTGGCTGTCGGCGACCTTCACGCGGACGGTCTGCTCGGCGTCGTCGAACAGTCGCAGCAGTAGGTTGAGCGCCTTGGTGGGGATGATGGCGTTGCGGTCGGCGTCCTGGAGGCTCTTGCACTTGCCCTTGGCCATCGCGAGGCGGTGGCCGTCGGTCGCGACGACGGTGAGGTCTTTGTTGTGTCGTTCGAGCAGGACGCCGTTGATGGCGTAGCGTGAGTTCTCTCGCGCGGTGGCGAAGAGGGTCTGCGCGATGAGCTTGTGCAGGTCGCCTGCGGGCAGCTCGAAGTCGGCGTCGGCGGGGAACTCGGGCGCCTCGGGGAAGTCCGAAGAGGGATAGCCCAGCAGCTTGAAGGTCGAGTCCTGTCCCTTGATGGTGGTGGTCTCGTCCTTGGTCGAGAGGGTCAGCGTCGGGTCGATGGACTCGCGCGTGATCTGCTGGAGCTTGTCGGCGGGGATGAGCGCGTCGCCGGCTTCCTGCACCTCGACGCGTGGCGTGGAGATACGGATGGAGACCTCGGTATCGGTGGCCGAGAGCGTGAGCGCGTTGTCTTTTGCCGAGGCGAGGACGCAGCGCAGCGCGGGCTTGGGTGTGCGTGAGACGACGACGCCGGCGACGAGGTTGAGCGACTCGACCAGGGCCCCACGATCGCAGATGACCTTCATGTGCATGAGTCCTTGTATTGATTACAGACGACGCACTGTAATGCTAGAGCAGCGTGGGGGCAAAAAGACCGGGTTTCAGGGCGGGACCGGGGAGTATCACCCAGCTTATACACCGGGTATCCACGGGGCGGAGCGGGCGACAGATCCCGGGCGAATCGGGCCTACTAAACCGGCCGCTGGAGCACGGCGACCGCTTCGTGGGCGTCCTCAAGCGAGTCGCCGACCAGGTAGTAGATCATCCCGGCATTGCGCCAGATGATGACCGGGTGGTCCAGGGTTTTGCCGGCTTCGACGTAGACGCGGTCGGGCTCGAGCTTGCCGAAGCTACCGTCGTCGGCGGTCAGCCAGAGGCTGATCGCGTGTGAAGGGTCTGCGCGGTGGCGGTAAAGGATGTGGACCGCCTTGTTGCCCGGCAGCGTGCACGCGCCGGTGAGCTGGTAGTCGTAGCCGATCTCGTCCAGGCTCAGCCGCACGCCGTCGGCGGAGGTGTGGAAGTAGTTCCCGATTTTGCCGGGCAACCGATCGAATTCGGCTGAGTTGCCGAAGACTTCGTGATCGTGCAGCAGCTCGGGTTTGTCGGCGCACTCGCGGTGTCTGCTGTCGAACTGGCCGACCGTCCCGACGGTCATCAGCGACGCGAGGCTAGCGCCGGTCGTACCGCCCACCGAGCCCCCCGACTGCATGAACATGACCAGCGACGTGAGCAGCAGCACGGCCGCAACCGCCGCGGGCATCCAGCGACCGATCCGGCCGACCACCGCCGGGCCGACGTAAGGCGAGGCTGACGCCGATCGGGCCGAGTCCTGCATCGCGATCGCCCGCAGTTTGGCCGCCAGCGCATCGGGGCATCGCATCGTCGGCTGATCCATCGCCTTGGCGCAGGCCTTACGCAGCTGCTTCTGACACGCCACGCGCTGGGCCGCCTGCGGGTCCTGCCCGATCTGCGATAGCGCATCGGGGTTGGCTTTCAGGCACAACTCATCGTCGGCCAGGGCCGCGAGCAGCTCGCTAATCGGCTTGGGGGTCTTGTCCTGTTCCATGTCCTTCTTACTTCGCTGTTTTTATCCTTCAACGATCAGGGCGAGGCTGTAACCTTGCCCAGGGTTCAACCGGCAACCGCCGGGGTTTCTTCCAACCATGCTCAGCAAACGCTAGTCCATCGCCATCCCGTGCTCGGCCGCGAGGTCGGTCAGGTTCTCTGCCAAGAGCGACCTTGCCCGGTACAGCCGGCTCATCACCGTGCCCAGCGCCACGCCCAGCACCTCCGCGATCTCACGGTACTTGAGCCCTTCCACCGCCCAGAGCAGCAGCACCACACGGTAATGCTCGGGCAGCTCATCGATCGCGTGCTTAAGCCGATCATCCACCTGTTCCCAGTCCAGGTGCTCCAGGTCCCAGGCCGGTGGAGGGCTGTCCACCTCGCCCAGTACCCCGCCCGAGGCCTGTGCGATCACTTCGTCGCCGAGCGTGGGCTCACGCTTACTCTTTTGCACCCGCGTATAGAAGTTGTTGTGCAGGATCTTGAACAGCCAAGGCCGAACCCCCTGCTCCCGCAGCTCAAAACCCGCCTCGGAGCGGAAGGCCTTGAGGTAGGTCTCCTGCACCAGGTCGGCCGCAGCGTCGGGGTTCCGCGCCAGGTGCATGGCCATGCGATAGACGCTGTCCATTTCCGCCAGGGCAAGCTCTCTGAATGCGGCGCTTTCCACGGGTCAGGATCCCTCAGGTAGACCACCCTCAGTGTACCGGGGCATCCTACGGGGGCTGAACAGGCCGACGGGCAACTTTATTTCAAAAAGACTTGATATTAGTAAGTATTTGCTTACACTATGACGATGTAGACCCTAAAGGAACCCGCCATGAACCTGCAATGCCACATCCGCCGCATACATGCCCCGCTGGTCGCTGTCCTGATCGCCTGCCTGGTCACTGTCGGCTGCAAGACCGGCTCGGGCCCGTGGGGTGAGGAGCGGGTCGGTATGACCCTGCCCCAGCACGCCTACGCGACGCAGGACGGCTCGCTTCTGCTGGGTTTTCACATCGAACGCAAGCTGCACCCCTGGCGCTCGGGCTGGCACTGGGTCGTGCTGGACCCCGAGAAGGTCAACAAGGTGATGGACGAGCCGATGAAATCACATCATTTCTATGCGAACGGGAAAAATGCAGAGGAACCCCTTGAGATCACCCCCGGACTGCTTCGGCGAGGCCTGGACGAGCCCACCCCACCAGGCAAGTTCGGCGAGGTCGAGAAATGGACCGTCCTGAAGGGCGAAGCTACTAGTCAGGTCTATGTGTTCGGCCCCGACCGCACGCCGATCACCGCAGGCATGGTGTCGATCTACGCCAGCGAGCAGTACGTCAGCCCGATCAAGCGGGGTCTGCAGATCGCGTCGATTCCGGTGCTGTTGCCTGTTTTCGCGGTCGCAGCCGTGACGGCGGTGGGCTTCCTGATCTACATCATCGCGTATTGCGAGATCTCAGGAAAGAAATTCGGCTGGGGCGGGCCGTGATCAGCGGCAAGCCAAGCCATTGCGGAACAAGCGGGGTTGGGGTACACTCTTGGGCTCGCCCTGGCGGATGTCGCCTCGGCCAATGTCCCACCGTCACGCCCCCGGAACTAAGCCGGGAGGCCCCCGGAGACCGACCCATGGTTAGACTTCGTCTCAAGCGTTTTGGCCGTACCCACTTGCCCGCCTATCGCCTGTGCGCGATGGACGCCCGCTCGCCGCGCGACGGCAAGCCGATCGAGGAGCTGGGCTACTTCCACCCCTGCAACCCCAACGTCGCTGAGCAGTTCAAGCTCAACACCGACCGGATCAACTACTGGCTAAGCGTGGGCGCCAAGCCCTCGGAGACCGCCGCGACCCTGATCCGCAAGTGCGGCATCGAGCTCAAGGGCCGGCAGAAGTAATCTGACCCCCAACGAATTGATGAAAAGCCCCGCGCCCGCCGCGGGGTTTTTTGTTGGGCGGGGTTGTGCCAGGGCGGTTTATTTCGTATATTTCAGTAATGACAGAAATAAATATCAATCGCGTCATCATCGCCGGCGGCACCGGGTTCCTCGGACAGGCCCTCGCACGCAGGCTCACCGACCTGGGCGCTTCGGTCACGGTCGTCGCTCGGCATCGGCCCAAGGGAAAATACTTCGGGACATGGGCCGGTTGGGATGGACGAACGGCCGAGGGCTGGGCTCATTCACTCGAAGGCGCGGATGCGGTGGTCAATCTCGCGGGTCGCAGCGTGGACTGCCGAAAAACCCCCGACCGCTGCGACGAAATCCTGCGCTCACGTGTAGATAGTGTGCACGCTGTCGGCGAAGCGCTCACGCAATGCACAAGCCCGCCCCGCGTTTGGGTACAGGCATCCACCGCCCATATCTACGGCGACCCGGTCGACGCAATCTGCGATGAGCAAGCACCATCGGGCTACGGGCTTGCGCCCTTCGTAGGCACACGATGGGAAGCCGAGCTCGATCAAGCCTGCCCGGCAGATGTGCGCAAGGTCGTCTTGCGGACCAGCTTTGTCCTGGGCAAAACAGGTGGCGCGTTTCCGGTGCTCGCGCGGCTTGCTTGGCTCGGGCTCGGCGGAAAACTGGGCAGCGGCAAACAGTGGATCAGCTGGCTGCACATCGACGACATGGTCAACATCCTGCTCCGTTCGATCAGTGAGCAAACGATGCAGGGCGTCTACAACGTCACCGCGCCGCATGCCGTCACCAACGCAAGCTTCATGGCCGCGCTGCGACGGGCGCTGAACATGCCCCTGGGCCTGCCCTCCCCCGGCTGGCTGATCCGCTTGGGCGCGGCCACGCTGATCGATACGGACCCCGAACTGGCGCTCTACGGCCGACGGATCGTGCCAGCGCGGCTGCTGCGCGAGGGTTATGTATTCGCACATACCGACCTCGACAAGGCACTTGCAGACCTGATCGCCAAGCAGCGCCAGGCAGCGTAGGCGGGCTTGATTTATGCTGGCCTTTCATGCGGATTGATTTCGTCAGCCTGTTCCCCGAGATGTTCGCGTCGGTGCTTTCGTCGAGCATCCTCAAGCGTGCGGCCGAGCCGGTCGCCGACCCTGCCGACCCGTCGAAGGTGCGCGGGGCGGTGGTCGGCTACCACCTGCATAATCCGCGGGACTTTGCCGACAACAAGCACAACAAAGTCGATGACACGCCCTACGGCGGCGGCGCGGGGATGGTGATGCAGTGCCAGCCGGTGTACGACTGCGTGATGGCGGCCGAGGCACAGCAGCCCGAGCTGATCGCGACGCGCATCGTTCTGACGCCGACGGGTGTGCCGCTGAGTCAGCCGCTGGTGGAGGAGCTGGCGCAGAAGCCGAGGCTGTTGATCCTCTGCGGGCACTACGAGGGGTTTGATCAGCGGCTGCTTGATGAGCTTTCGCCCTTGGAAATCAGCCTGGGCGACTATGTGCTGACGGGCGGGGAGCTGCCTGCGATGGTGCTGGCGGACAGTGTTGTTCGCCTGATCCCGGGGGTGATCGGCAAGGCGAGTTCGCATGAGTGCGACAGCTTTTCGCCGGGATCTCAGCGGCTGCTGGACCACCCGCACTACACGCGTCCGCCCCAGTGGCGCGGGCGCGAGGTGCCCGGGGTGCTGATGTCGGGCGATCACAAGAAGATCGAGGCCTGGCGGCGAGAGCAGTCCGAGCAGCTGACGCGCGAGCGCAGGCCTGAGCTGTTAGCCGGGACGCTACGCGTCGCAGGTCCGGCAACGCGTAGCGTCGCGGCTGTTTCAACCGTTGTGATCCGTGACGCCCATGAAGCCGACTATGACGCGGTTGATGCGGTACTGCGGTCCGCGTTCCCGACCGATGCGGAGGCGAGGCTGGTGCGGTCGCTGCGTGAGGCGGGCGATGCGCCGATCGAACTGGTAGCGGAGGCGAACGGGCAGGTGGTGGGGATGGTGCTGTTCAGCCCGGTGACGATCGAGGGCGGGGATGGTCGGCTGCGTCCGCTGGGCTTGGCGCCGTTGGCGGTCGATGCGCTCTGGCGTGGGCGTGGGGTCGGCCGGTCGCTGGTGCGTCAGGGTGTTCGGGCCTGCGAGCAGGCTCGGGCGGGGGCGGTTTTCGTGCTGGGTGAGCCCGGGTACTACGCCCCGCTGGGCTTTGAAACCGCCAGCGGGCACGGGTTTTCCAACCCCTACGGCGTCGATGAGCCGTTCAGGGTCCACCCCCTGAAAACCGACCTGGGCCCGGCGGGTCAGGTGCGGTACGCCCCGGCGTTTGACGGGTTGTAGCCGGTTTTTTGTTCGCGCCATCGCGTTTAGCGCCCGCCCCCCTTAGCGCCCGCCCGCCAGGGCGGGGGATCGAACAGCGCATTAACGCAAATCCCCCGCCCTGGCGGGCGGGCGCTAAGGGGGCGGCGCTAAGAGGGATGGCAAAAAGGAGACGGGCACTAATCGCGATAGCGCTCCATCGGCTGGGCGTTGAAGAATTGCCCCCTCGACAAGCCCGGTGGATCTGGGTACACTGTGCGGCTCGCCCCAGCGGGGGCCTGCGTTTGACCCCAACCCCTATTTAGCGACCCCGAGGCCTCGCCATGAGCCAGGACATCATCGCCGCCGTCCAGAAGAGCCAGCTGAAGACCGACCTGCCCGTGATCACCGTCGGCGACAACGTCGACGTTCACGTGCGCATCATTGAAGGCAGCAAGGAGCGCATCCAGGTGTTCTCCGGCGTCGTCCTCAAGATGCAGAACGGCGGGCTCGAAGAAACCTTCACCGTCCGCCGCATCGTCGCCAACGAAGGCGTCGAGCGTACCTTCCCGCTCCACAGCCCGCGCATCGCGAAGATCGAAATCAAGCGTCGTGGCGACACCCGCCGCGCCAAGCTGTACTACCTCCGCGACCGCGTGGGCAAGAGCCGTCGTCTGCGTGACCAGCGCCGTGGCCTGGAAACCCTGGGTGCACGCGAGACCGCCGCTGCCGAGTCGGCCAAACAGGCCCAGGCTTCGGCACCCGCTGCAGCCGAATAAGAACCCGGCGGAACAACCGGTATCACGCGCCCCGGCGTGTGATCTCCAACGCAAAATAAGCCCCGCCTCGTGCGGGGTTTTTTATTAGCCCTGTGCTCAACTCATAACCGCGGTACAACACACAAACCATGACCCAAGCCGACCCCCAAGTGCCCGAAGACCAGAGCCCCGACTCTACGCCCGCCGGACGACAGAAGCTCGCCGCCGACCGCCGACGCAAGCTCGAACGCCTTCGCAACGAGTTCAAGATCGACCCCTTCGGCCAGCGCATCGACGGGCTTGTCTCTCTTGCAGAAGCTCGCGCGGCCTACGACGAATCGGCCGACCTCGCCTTCCGTGAAGCGGAGAACGCCCAGCGCGAAGCAAAGAAAGCCGGCACCCCGGACGATCAGCTGCCGACCGTCGCCGACCTGCGCCGCGTGGTCGGCGTCGCCGGCCGCGTGATGCAGCACCGGGTCATGGGCAACCTCATCTTCATGCTCCTGCGCGACGACACGGGCGACCTGCAGGTGGGCATCAGCAAGAAGGCCGTCGGCCCGGTGGCGTTCAACATCGCCAAGCAGACCGACCTCAGCGACATCGTTGCCGTGCGCGGCGCCCTGGGCAAGACCAACACCGGCGAGCTCACCGTCTGGGCCGCAGGCAGTGAAAGCCCCGATGCAGCCGACCCGCTGGCCACCGGCTTCTGCTTCCAGACCAAGTCCCTCGCCCTGCCGCCGGGCAAGTACCACGGCCTGACCGACGACGAGACCCGCTACCGCAAGCGCTACGTCGACCTGCACACCAACCCCCACGTCATGCAGACGATCCAGAAGCGCATCGCCATCATCGACGCCATCCGCCAGTACATGCGCGACAAGGGCTACATCGAAGTCGAGACGCCCATGCTCCAGTCGCTGCACGGCGGGGCCGCGGCAAGACCTTTCAAGACCCACCACAACGCGCTCGATATCCCGCTGACCCTTCGCATCGCGCCCGAGCTGTTCCTCAAGCGCCTGCTCGTCGGCGGCATGCGAAAAGTCTTCGAAATCAACCGCAACTTCCGCAACGAGGGCATCAGCCCGCGCCACAACCCCGAGTTCACCATGCTCGAGGCCTACGACGCCTACGGCTCGTGGGAAACCATGGCGAACCTCGTCGAAGACATGGTCTGCACCGTCGCAGAAAAAGTCACCGGCACGCTGAAGATCGAACACAAGGACGAAGAAGGCAACGTCACGCGCACGATCAATCTGACTCGGCCCTGGCGGCGGGTACCCATGGTGGATTTGGTGGAAGAACGAACGGGCTGGAAGTTTGATCAGCAGCCCGCTACGCAGGAAACCATCGACAGGCTCCGCGCGCAGAACCCCGGCAAGGACCTTTCGTTTGCGGGACAACCCGCCGAGCAGCTCACCGAGGTCTACGAAAAACTCATCGAGCCCACGCTCATCGACCCCTGCTTCGTCACGCGCGTGCCCGGCGTCATCATCCCGCTGGCCAAGCGATGCAGGGACGATGACTACTTCGCGGATGTCTACGAGCTGGCCATCAACGGCGTCGAAATCAGCCCCGGCTACACCGAGCTCAACGACCCCGACGAGCAGGAACACCACTTCCGCGCACAGGTCGGCGATAAGGACGAGCAGCAGCAGGTCGACGAGGACTTCCTCGAGGCCCTGCGTGTGGGCATGCCCCCGGCCGGCGGCATCGGGCTGGGCATCGACCGCCTGGTCATGATGCTCACCGGTGCCCCGTCCATCCGCGACGTGATCCTCTTCCCGCTGATGCGCCCGCAGGGGTAAGGATTGAACCACAGAGACACAGAGAGCACAGAGTTATGAATGAGCCGGGGATGAATGATTTGACCGAGCGGGTGATTGGCGCAGCGATAGCAGTACACCGTGCTTTAGGGCCTGGTTTTTTGGAATCGACCTATGGCAAGGCGTTGGCGATTGAACTTCGTCACATTGGGATTGAGTTTGCACAAGAAGAACCAGACTCGATGAGCTACCGCGGGGAATCCATCGGAGAGGGTCGTCTTGATTTTCTTGTTGATGGCAAGCTTATTCTTGAACTGAAAGCGGTTGATCAGCTCCACCCCATCCACACGGCCCAGGCAATTTCTTATCTCAAGGCCACCGGCTACAAATTTGCCCTGCTCATCAATTTCAACGTTCCTGTACTCAAAGACGGCATCAAACGGATCGCACTATAGAATCTCTGCATTCCTCAGTGCCCTCTGTGCCTCTGTGGTTCCAAAATCGAACGATGTATAAACTCCTGCTCATCTCCAAGTACCTCCGACGCAAGCTCGCGCCGCTGTTCGCGGCCCTGGCGGTGACGATCTGCACGGCGATGGTCATCATCGTCGGCTCGGTCATGGGCGGGTTCCTCGGGCTCATGCAGACCACCGCCAAGCAGCTGACCCCCGACGTGGTCATCCGCACGCCCTCCCTGACAGGGTTCGACGGCTACGAAAAACTCATCGCCATCCTTGAGGCCCGGCCCGAGGTCGAGCTCGCCACCCCCGCCGTCGTCTCGCCCGCGTCGGTCACCTTCGGCGACCTGAACTACCCCGTCACCAGCGAAGTCATCGTCCACGGTATCGACCCGGTCGCCTACAACAGGATCGTCCCCTACGAAAAGACGCTGATGTGGTCGGCCCAGGACATGGACCGCGAGTACCTGCTCAGCCGCCGTGGCATCGACCCCGGGGATGCGGATATCCACGCCGCCGGCGCGACGCTCAGCCTCCCGAAGATCTATCAGAATGAATCGCTGCCCAACCCCCAGCCCGGTGCGACCATCGGCGTAGCGCTCAACCCGCTGCAATGGCGGCAGAAGGACGGCTCGTATCTATTTGAAAACGCGTTCATCGGCGGGACGATCTCGCTCGCCATGCCGGTCTTCGGGCCCAGGGGCCAGCCGCTCGATGTCAGCCAGCCGAGCCTGCGCGTGGTCAACGAGTTCAAGTCCGGGTTTTACGATGCCGACAGCAAGGTCGTTTTCGTGCCCTTCGACTGGCTGCAGAAGCGCCTGCAGATGAACCTCATGGAGGAGTTCACCGAGTTCGACCCCCAGACCGGGCTCGGCGGCGAGACGGTGGTGCGCCAGGCCCGCTGCACGCACATCTACGTCAAGGCCGCGGCCAACGTCCCCATCGAAAAACTCCACGCGGTCTGCATGGAGATTGCAGGGGATTTCCGCATGAAAAACCCCGGCACCCCGCTGAATGTCCTGACATGGGAAGAAGTGCACGGCCAACTGCTGGGCGCGGTCAAGAACGAGCGCGGGCTGGTCACCTTCCTCTTCGCCATCATCTCCGTGGTCGCCATCGTCATGGTCGCCACGACCTTCTACATGATCGTGCTCGAGAAGACGCGCGACATCGGCGTGCTCCGCGCCATCGGCGCACCGGCGATGGGCGTGCTAAGCCTCTTCCTCTCCTACGGCCTGGCGATCGGGCTCATCGGCGCCGGGCTGGGCGTCTGGCTCGCGTGGTTCACCGTCACGCACCTGAATAACCTCCAGGACGCGCTGGCCAACCGCCTGGCCACGCTCATCGCGACCGTCGTCATATCTACAGTCCTCGCGCTCGTAGCCGCGATCGGCATGTCCATCCTCAAGCGCAAGCGCGACTTCTCCCTGGGCGCGGGGGTGATGGTATTTCTCGGTGTTTTTGCCGTGCTGATGGCGATCACCTTCTACAGCTTCCCGCAGATCAGCCTGCCCGGGATCTCGATCGATCAGATCGTGCGCAATGGCAGGCTTGTCGACAACCCCGAAAGCCATGCGCTCGACGCCCGGATCGGCTGGCGCATGTGGGACCCCCAGCTCTATTTCTTCGAGAAGATCCCCGACCAGGTGGACTGGCTGGAGGTGCTCTATGTCTGGATCGGCGCGGTCCTGAGCAGCGTCGTCGGCGCGATTATCCCGGCCATCATCGCGGCAAGACTCAATCCCATCGAGGCGCTGCGGTATGAATAACTTTGTACGACTCGATTTTGACAGGATTTCAGGATGATCAGGATTTACACGATCAATCCAATCCGTCTGGCGTTAATCCTGACAATCTTAGAAATCCTGTAATCCTGTCCCAAACGAACATGGATAATCCCAACACCATCATCCAGGCCAGCAACCTCCACCGCTCGTTCCACGAGGCCGGGCGTGAGCTGCACGTACTGCGCGGCGTGGACCTGACGATCCATAAGGGTGAGTGGCTGTCGATCCTCGGGCGCTCGGGCTCGGGCAAGTCGACGCTACTGCATCTGTTGGGCGGGCTGGACCGGCCGACGTCGGGGTCGGTGGTGTTCGACGGCACGGACATCTTCGGGCTGTCGGGCGGGGCACTGGATCGCTACCGCAACCAGCACGCGGGGTTTGTGTTTCAGTTCTATCACCTCTTGCCCGAGCTCACGGCCCTTGAGAACGTGCTGGTCGGCTCGATGCTGGGCAGCTCGGTATTCAGTTGGCCGGGCCGACGCGCCCAGGCACGCAAGACCGCGACGCAGATGCTCGACCGCGTCGGACTGGGCGACCGCCTGACCCACCGGCCCGCCAAACTCTCGGGCGGGGAGCGTCAGCGGGTGGCGATCGCCCGGGCGCTGGTGAACCGGCCCAGCGTGCTCCTGGCCGACGAACCGACGGGCAACCTCGACGCCGATACCGCCGGCTCGATCCTCGACCTCTTCCGCCAGCTGCATAAGGAAGGCCAGACCGTTGTCATGGTCACGCACGACCAGACGGTTGCCAAAGCGGGCAACCGGGTGGTAACGCTGGTCAAGGGCAAGCTGCAGGCAGATTGAATAAACTAAGCGGACTGGCAACGGAGCCGGAACCCAAACCAAACACCACAGTGGCACAGAGCACACCGAGCTCTGTGTCAGATCTCAGTGACCTCAGTGTCTCTGTGGTTCAAAAATGTCTTGGAGCAATCAATGTCAGAGAACAGCTGCGATATCGGCCTCATCGGCCTGGCCGTCATGGGCCAGAACCTCGTCCTGAACATGGCAGACCACGGCTACACGGTCGCGGTCTATAACCGCACCACCGCGGTCATGGACGAGTTCATCAAGAAGAACCAGGAATCCGAGCCCAGCGCCGCGCGCGTCATCGGCTACGCCGAGCTGCACGACTTCGTCCGCTCGCTCAAGCGCCCCCGCAAGATTGTTCTGCTCGTGAAATCGACCGCGGTCCTGCCCAGCGACCGCGACGCGGTGGACGGCGTGGTCGACGGGCTGATCCCGCTGCTCGAACACGGCGACATCATCATCGACGGCGGCAACTCGAACTGGAACGCCACCATCCGCCGCGAGAAAGAGCTTGCGGAGCGCGGCCTGCGTTTCTTCGGCTCGGGCGTGTCGGGCGGCGAGCTCGGTGCGCGGTTTGGCCCTTCGCTGATGCCCGGCGGGGACAAGTCGGCGTGGAAAGAGCTTGAGCCGATCTGGAAGTCGATCGCCGCGAAGGTGGACCCCAAGACCGGCAAGCCCATCGAGCGCAACGACCCCCTGAACCCGGTGACGCTCGAAGAGGGCGAGCCCTGCACGACGTACATCGGCGCCAACGGCGCGGGCCACTACGTCAAGATGGTGCACAACGGCATCGAGTACATCGACATGCAGCTGATCTGCGAGGCGTACTTCCTGATGAAGACGCTGCTGAAGATGAAGCCCGACGAGATGTCCAAGGTCTTTGGCAAGTGGAACCAGGGCGTGCTCGACAGCTTCCTGATGCAGATCACCACCGACATCCTTCAGCAGAAGGACCCGACCAACAAGCGCAAGTTCCTGGTCGATGTGATCCTCGACACCGCAGGCCAGAAGGGCACGGGCAAGTGGACCAGCCAGAACGCGCTGGACCTGGGGATCCCGGCCAACGCGATGGCCGAGGCCGTGTACGCACGGTGCCTCAGCGCCATCAAGGACGAGCGCGTCGCCGCGAGCAAGGTGCTCAAGGGCCCGAAGATCAAGGACATCAAGGGCAAGAAGAAGCTGGTCGCGGCGATCCACGACGCGCTGTACTGCAGCAAGATCGTCAGCTACGCCCAGGGCTTCCAGCTCATGGCCGAGGCGCAGAAGGAGTACAAGTGGGAGCTGAACTTCGGCGAGATCGCGAAGATCTTCCGCGGCGGCTGCATCATCCGCGCCCGCTTCCTCCAGAAGATCACCGACGCCTACACCAAGGACCCCAAGCTCCAGAACCTCATGCTCGACCCCTACTTCAAGAAGGCCCTGCACAACGCGCAGGACAACTGGCGCAAGGTCATCGGGCTGGCGGTGGAGTACGGCATCCCGGTCCCGGCCTTCAGCTCGGCGCTGGCGTACTTCGACGGCTACCGCACCGCGACGCTCCCGGCCAACCTGCTCCAGGCCCAGCGCGACTACTTCGGCGCTCACACCTATGAACGCATCGACAAGCCCCGTGGACAGAAATTCCACGTCGACTGGCCCGAAGCAGACCGCCCGCAGCTCGACATGTAATACTCAGGGCCATCTAAGCATCCTTGAAGCCCAGGCCGAATCGGCCTGGGCTTCTTTTTTGACTCTGCGCATCCATGCGGCGATGATCTTCCCATGAACAAATTCTGCATCACCGCTCTGACTCTGATTTGCCTCTTGCTTGCAGGGTATTGCGGTGCGCAGCCCGCTGCCCGGCAAGTGCGCTCGCCCAACATCCTCATCATCCTTGCCGACGACCTGGGCTACGGCGACCTGTCGTCCTACAACGCGCAGGCAAAGGTGCAGACGACGAACCTCGACACGCTCGCGGCCCAGGGCATGCGCTTCACCGACGCTCACAGCCCCGCGACGGTCTGCACGCCCACTCGCTACTCGATCATGACCGGGTCCCTGTGCATGCGTACCGGTAAGACCCCGGTATTTACCGGCGTCGGCGGGCCCTGCCTGATCAAGCCCGAGCGCCTGACCCTGCCGGAGATGCTCAAGAACGCCGGCTACGCCACCGCGATGCACGGCAAGTGGCACGTCGGCCTGACGTTCTACGACCACGACGGCAACCCGATCAACAAGGACGGGCTCGAACCGGTCAAACGCATCGACTACACCCGGCGCATCGACGGCGGACCCGTCGACCACGGCTTCGACTCGTTCTACGGCACCGTCTGCTGCCCGACGACCGACTGGCTCTACGCCTATGTCGAGAACGACCGCGTGCCCGTCCCGCCGGTGGACGTGATCGATAAGTCGCTCTACCCCAAGAACCCTTACACCACGGACTTCCGCCCGGGGCTGGTCGCGCCAAACTTTGACGCGTCCAAAGTTGACCTTGTTTTTCTGGAAAAAAGCAAGGCTTTCATCACCAAGCAGGTCAAGGAACATCCCGACCAGCCTTTCTTCCTGATGCACTGCACGCAGGCGGTGCACCTGCCCTCGATCCCCGCCGAAGAGTTCCGCGGCAAGACCAACGCCGGGCCGCACGGCGACTTCATCTACGAGATGGACTGGATCGTCGGCCAGCTGATGCAGACGCTGGAAGAGCAGGGCATCGCGGAGAACACGCTGGTGGTGTTCTGCTCGGACAACGGGCCCGAGGTCACCACGGCGATCAACATGCGTAAGACGTACGAGCACGACGGCGCTCGGCCGTGGCGCGGGGTCAAGCGCGATGGATGGGAAGGCGGTCACCGCACGCCGTGCATCATGCGCTGGCCGAGCACGATTAAGCCGGGCAGCACGTCCAACCAGATCATCAGCCTGACCGACCTGTTCGCGACCTGCGCATCGATCGTCGGCCAGAAGCTGCCCAACGACACCGCGGAAGACAGCTACGACATGCTTCCCGTGCTCACCGGCCAACAGGGTGACGAGCAGCTGCGCCCCTTCCTGCTTCAGCAGACGCACTGGGCCCAGAAGATGTCGATCCAGGTCGGGCAGTGGAAGTACATGGATTACAAGGGCTCGGGCGGGAACGGCTACGAGGGCGAACCCGGCGAATGGAATCTGAGCCAGTACAAGATCCCAGACACCGACCCCGACGCCCCCGGCCAACTGTACAACCTCGCCGACGACCCGGGCGAGACGACTAACGTCTATAGCAAGCACCCCGAGATCGTGGCCAAGCTCAAGGCCCAGCTCGATGAGGCGATCAATTCTGGCCGCAGCGCCCCCGCGCGATAAAAAATCTGCATCTGATGTGACAACTAGCTGTCACATCAGGCCAACAAAGTGCGTGACTTGGCTCAGGCCCTGGGATAGGTTTGCTGCAAACCCATTCCACCCCAGGGAACACGCACTATGCAACCGCTCAACCGTTTCGCAACCGCCCTGCTTCTCGCCGCCGTCGTCGCCCCCGCTGTGCAGGGCGAAGTGATCATCAGCGAAATCATGTACAACCCCGCGTCCAAGGAAGGCGGCGTTACCCCCGACGCCCCGCCCTGCGAGACCGAGTGGGTCGAGATCTACAACACCGGCGACAAGGCCGTCAGCCTCACGGGATACTTCCTGCAGGACGGCGACGGCAAGACCCAGGCCCTGCCCGAAAACGTCAGTATCGCGCCCGGCGAAGCCATCGTCCTGATCCCCGGCAATCAGAGCGTCGAAGACTTCCGCGCGGCCTGGGGTGACGGATTCCAGGTCTTCCCCCTCGAAGGCTGGTCCACGGGCAAAGAAGGCCTGAACAACCTGGGCAACAGCCCCAGTGAGAAGAACGAAATCCTCGCCCTCTGCAACGAAAAAGCAGAAGTGGTCGACGAGGTCAACTTCGACGATGAAGGCGACTGGCCCAGCGACAGCCCCGACGGCCCGAGCATCACCCTTAAGCCCGATGCCCTCGACACCGCCAAGAACGACGACGGCAAGAACTGGGCCCGCTCCGAGCCGGGCAAGCTCGAAGCCCACAACGCCAAGCAAACCCCCGAATACAAGCCCGAAGACGTCGGCTCACCGGGTAAGGTGGCGAAAGAGTAAATCCTGGCGACCGATCGGCAGGCCTGTTGCGATGGCGGTGGGCTCGGCGCGGAACATGGGCAGACATGCCTGCCTGCCAAGAGGCCTTGCCGAATATAATCTCGCCATGCCCACCTACGAATACTACTGCCCGGCCAATCACAAGACCGTCGAAGTCATGCACGGCATGTCCCGCACCGTCGCGACCTGGGGCGAGCTCTGCGAACTGGCGGAAACCTCCACCGGCAAGACCCCGGTCGACACGCCGGTCGAGAAGCTCTTGAGCGCCGGCATGACCCTCGCCAGCCAGAAGGGCGAGGGCGACTGCGGCCGACCCGGCGGGTGCTGCGGCGGCGGCGCGTGCTCACACTGATACGTGAATCAACGACTTCATGTGTAGTGTGCGACGCCAAGCGTCCTTTTTGATCTCAGACGATAGCCGGACGCTGCGCATCGCCCGCTACACGCAGAACAATAATTGATTTAGTCGTGCCGCAGCGCGACGATCGGGTCCTGCCATGCGGCGCGGATCGCGGGGTAGAGGCCCGCGAGCAGGCCCACGAACACCGCGACACTCACGCCCACGATCATCGACCATGCCACGGGGATCGGCGATTCCACGCCATCGACATATCTCGCCAGCAGCGCGACGATCCCCACCAGCACCAGCCCCGCCAGCACGCCGACGACCCCGCCGATGACCGACAGCGTCGTGGTCTCGACCATGAACTGCGCGATGATGTGCCGGCGGGTTGCGCCCATCGCGCGGCGGACGCCGATCTCACGCGTGCGCTCGGTGACGCTGGCCAGCATGATGTTCATGATCCCGATGCCGCCGACCAGCAGCGAGAGCGAAGCGATGAAGATCATGAACACGGTAAAGAGCAGCCTCGTCCGAGCTTCCTGCTGGATCAGCTCGAGAGGGACGATGATCTGCACGTCGTCCTGTGTGTGCGCGACATCGATGACGCGGCGGACCTTCTCCGCCACGGGCAGCACGTACGACGGCTCGGGGACGCGGATGATCAGCTCGCCGATCTCGATGACCTCCGCGGTGGTCCCCCCGGGCAGAACCCGCTGGTCCCCGAAACGGGCGCGGGCGGTCTCGATAGGGATGTAGATGTCAAAATTGATGTCGCGTCCGGTCGCCAGGCCGACGGGCTGAAGCACACCGATGACAACAAAGCGCTGGCCGTCGATGCTGAAGGTGTTGCCCAGCGGGTCTTCGAGCTTGAACAGGTCCTGCGCCGCATCGGCGCCGAGCACCGCGACGGGGGCGATCTCACGGCTGTCGAGCTCGGTGATGAATCGGCCGCGTGCGATGGTCATCGGGATCGCGTCAGAGATCGATGCGGTCGTGCCGTAGACCACGGCGGACTGCGCGGTGTACCCGCTCTTGTAGACAAACGAGCCCACGCGCTTGAGCGGCACGATCTCATCGATCGGCTGAACACTGGGCGTGTCCAAGCGCCGGTGATCCAGACGCGTCAGACCAAACGGAAGCTGCATGATCTGCTGCTCTTCATCGCCTCCGCCACCTCCCCCGCCGGACTGGAACTGCTCAGACTCGAGTTCGACCGCTTCGGGCGGCTTGACCGATCGCAGGATGATGTTGCTGGCGCCAAGTTCCTTGATGTCTGCAAGGGCGGCCTGCTTGGACCCCTCGCCGTAGGCCGCGATCGTCACCACCGCCGCGACGCCGATGATGATGCCCAGGGCCGTGAGCAGCGACCGCAGCTTGTGCAGCATGAGGTTGGCCAGGCCCAGACGCAATGTTTCAATTAAAAAAGTCAAAGTCTTTGCGATGTCCTAACTGCGGCGGACGTCCCGGGCGTGGCATTCTAAGTCATGTTACGCCTGACGCCCAAATTGCAGCAAATAATACGGTTAGGATAAGACTATGGCGGATATCGAAGTGGCTGCCGAGACCGAGGCCAGCAATCACTGGTCGTACACCGTGAGCGTGTTCGAGGCCGGGCGTAAGCACGACTACACGGTGACTCTGTCGTTCCAGGACTACGACCTCTGGTCACACGGCCGGGTCTCGCCCAGCCGCGTCGTCGAGGCGGCGTTCCAATTCCTGCTGGCCAACGAGCCCGCGACAGCAGTCATGGCGAAGTTTGATTGCTCGGTGATCCGCCGGTTCTTCCCGCAGGTGGACAAAGAGCTGCCGGAGATGCTGTGAGTTCGACCCGGGGCGGCGCTGCGCTCTGCCTCGGCTTGGTCATAAGATGTACTTCGATCCGGGGCGGCGCTGCGCTCTGCCTCGGCTTGGTTATAAGATGCACTTCAAGCCGGGGCAGAGCGCAGCGCCGCCCCGGGTCGAAGATCTTCGGAGGTCATAAACATGCCTCAACCGGGGAAGTGCTGGCGACACGGCATCATCGGCACGCACGGCTCGTGGCTGCCCGGCTCTCCCAAGGGCTGGCGAAGCAGGGGCCACAAGATCCACAGCTCGGGAGACTACAAGAAGCCACCGCCCAGCGATGAGCACCTCGGGCTATACCGCTACAGCCAGGAGCAGTGCCCGCAAGCCCTCGTCATCCCAAAAGGATTGCGACCGATCGTAGCGGAGGCGTTTCGCGATCAGCTACTGGCTTTTAACCACCGCGTGCTTGCGATAGCGCTGAGCGGAATGCACTGTCATTTCCTGGCAGAACTGCCGACGGATAAGGTTGCGATGCAGGCGGCGGTCGGAGATGCGAAGCGCAAGTCCTCCCGGGCCGTGAAGAAAGAATTGCCCGGGCGCGTCTGGGCCGCGGGTGGAAAGTTTATTTTGATTGCGGACCATTCCTATCAGAAACGGGTGTTTGATTACATCCGTCGCCATGCGAATGAGGGGGCATGGGTTTGGACTTGCTTCGATGCTTGATGTATGAGAGGGGACGACCCGGGGCGGCGCTGCGCTCTGCCCCGGCTTGGTCATAAGATGCACTTCAAGCCGGGGCAGAGCGCAGCGCCGCCCCGGGTCCTGTTTTACACCTTAATTACGCCTTGAGATTGAGCGCGTGGAAGAGCGGGAGCTGGGTCGGGCCGTAGCTCGCAGCAAGAGGAATGTCTGTCGTCGAAGCCGCGGGCGCATCGGCGTCGTGGATGGCGTCGTTGAAAGATTCTTCATCCTCAGCCTGAGGCTGGGCGGGACGGCGGTAGAGGTTCTCGTAGCCCGGGGCCTGCTGGTCGGGCATGTCCTCGTCGGCATCGCGCGTGGCGCTGGCGTCGTGAAGCTGAGTGAGCGTGAACTTGTCGGTCTGCTGGGCGGAGTCGGCCCGCTGGGCGTCACGGCTGCTACCCGCCGCGGCCTGCTGGCGCGCAGCATTAGCGGTGTTGGCCACCCCCGCCGCGATGCCTGTGCCGATGATGCTCATGGTGGACCCCCATGTCGTTGCCGACCATTGGTGTCTATCGGCAAGATACGCTGGACGCTTGAGAATAAAATCATAAGTATCTGAAAATAATAGACTTGAGAAACACCCTGCGCGTAAAAAAGCCCGCATTGCGCGGGCCTTCGAGAGATCGCAGTGGCTCGTCCCCGCTCAATACTTCGCAGGGTGCGGGCTTGTACTAAAAGAGGCTGCGGCTTACTTGTCTTCAGCGCGGGTGATGAGCCAGTACTCGAGCTCGACCGGCGTGGCGCGGCCGAAGATCATCACGATCACGCGCACCTTGCCCTGGTCGGGCAGGGTGAGGTCGACGGTGCCTTCCATGTTCTCGAAGGGGCCGCCGGTGATCTTGACGTGGTCGCCCTTCTGGAACTCCATGCGGACTTCGGGCTGCTCTTCGGGCGGCTTGGCGGCGTTGATCATCTTCTCGACTTCGGGCAGCGTCATCGGGCTGGGCCGACCCGCGGTGCCGATGAAGTCACCCACGCCGGTGGTTTCCTTGATGAGGAAGAAGATGTCCTGGGGGATGCGGCCGTCGTCTTCCAGTCGCATCTCGACGAAGACGTAGCCGGGGTACAGCTTGGTCTCGACGATCTTGTGCTTGCCGGCCTTGATGACCTTTTCCTTTTCGGTGGGCACGAGGATGCGGTTGACCAGCATGGGCTTGTTCGCGTCCGAGCCGTCGAAGCCTTCGATCTTGATCTTGCGCAGGAGCGTGCGTCGGACCGAGTCTTCCTTGTTGGAGGCGACGCGGAGGACGAACCAGTCCATGCCGGGGGTGACCAGCGGCTCTTCCTGGGGGGCGAGGTCGTTGGCGGACTTGGTTTTGATGTTGGAGTCTTCGGTCATGTTGTTCGAGGGGGAAAGGGTTTTTGTTTGATTTTACGGGGCGAAAGACTCAGCTTTCGAGCACGCCGATCCACTGGAAGAGCGAGGTGAATCCGAAGTTGGTTGCAAAGAGCAGCGCGGCGATCATGAACGTGCCGACGATGACGATCCAGGTCAGGCCGATGACCGCCTGCTTGCTGGGCCAGTTGACTTTCTTCATCTCGTTTTCGGTGGCGATCATGAAGTCAACGATGCGCGGCTTGTTCAAGAGGTGCCACATCAGCGCACCGATCAGCAGCGCGGTGCCGGCGATGATGCCCGCCTTCCAGTAGAGGGCTTTGGAAGCGTCGGTGAGGATGTAGGCCTCGAGCACGCGGTCGTTGAACCAGACCGCCGCGCCCAGCGCGAGGGTGCCGACGCCGATGCCCGTCATCACGCGAGTCCAGTAGCCTTGGCCGGGCTTGTATACGCTCAGTCCCATGGTGATCTCTCGAAGCGAGTTGGCCGGGGCACAGGGCCTGTACCGGCGGGGTCATGAAGCACGGGCGGAGGGGATCGAACCCACGACCTGCGGATTTGGAATCCGCTGCTCTACCAGCTGAGCTACACCCGTATCCGTGGTTGGGGATGGTGCCCCGACCGCTGTGAGTTTTTTGGCGACCTATTGATAAGGCCCCCTGTCGGGGGCCGTGTCGCGGGTGGCCATTAAACCAAAAATCCGCCCGGCGGTCAAGGCTGGCCGGCTGCCGCCGCATGGACGGGGCTTGTCACAGGGAATGTTTGACTTGGCTTGCTTGGATTGCTACTGTACCCCTTCTGTCTGGTCTGGACCTTGTGCCACCGGGCAGGGTGAAGCGCCAGCTCCGAGAGATGGGGCGAGGATGGGTGCGTGAAACGTGCCACGACTCGCCCCTGCTGTATCGGGGGGCCGACTTATTGACGGCCGACGGGCTTCGGACATCGCCGGCCAGACCGGCAAGCTGCCACCCTAGCTCAGTGGTAGAGCACTCCCTTGGTAAGGGAGAGGTCGTGGGTTCAAATCCCATGGGTGGCTTGAAGCCCCGGACAAGGGCAGAACGACGGACAAGACGTTCCGTTTGAAGTAAACTTATCGTTTCGTAATCAGGACCTCGGCCCAATTGAAGCGGGCCTCAAACCCCAGCACCGCAATAGCGGAGGTTAGTAAGCGATGGCTAAAGACACGTTCCAGCGGACTAAGCCCCACGTTAACGTCGGCACCATCGGCCACGTCGACCACGGCAAGACCACCCTCACCGCAGCGATCACCACCGTCCAGGCCGCAAAGGGCTTCGGCGAAGCGGTCGCTTATGACCAAGTCGCCAAGGCGTCGGAATCCGACGGCCGCCGTGACGCAACCAAGATCGTCACGATCGCGACCTCGCACGTCGAGTACGAGACCGAAAACCGGCACTACGCTCACGTCGACTGCCCCGGCCACGCCGACTTCGTCAAGAACATGATCACCGGAGCCGCTCAGATGGACGGCGCGATCCTCGTGGTCGCCGGCGACACCGGCCCGATGCCCCAGACCCGCGAGCACGTCCTCCTGGCCAAGCAGGTCAACGTGCCCAAGCTCGTCGTCTTCCTCAACAAGTGCGACGTCGCCGACCCCGAGCTGCTCGAACTGGTCGAGCTCGAAATCACCGAACTGCTCGAGAAGTACGACTTCTCCAGCGACACCCCGATCATCAAGGGTGCCGCCTACCCCGCGCTGCAGAACCCCAAGGACCCTGAAGCGACCAAGTGCATCACCGAGCTGATGAACGCGATCGACACCTGGATCGAAGAGCCGGTCCGCGAGATCGACAAGCCCTTCCTCATGTCCGTCGAAGACGTGTTCTCGATCAAGGGCCGCGGCACCGTCGCCACCGGCCGTATCGAGCGCGGTATCGTCAAGGTCGGCGACGCGATCGAGATCGTCGGCCTGGGCCCGACCCAGAACACGACCGTCACCGGCGTTGAAATGTTCCAGAAGATCCTCGACCAGGGACAGGCCGGTGACAACGTCGGCTGCCTCCTGCGTGGCGTGGAAAAGAAGGACATCCAGCGCGGACAGGTCCTCGCCGCTCCCAAGGCCATCACCCCGCACAGCGAATTCGAAGCCGAAGTCTACGTGCTGACCAAGGAAGAAGGCGGACGCCACAGCCCGTTCTTTAACGGCTACCGCCCGCAGTTCTACTTCCGCACTACCGACGTCACCGGCAAGATCGAACTGCTCGGCGGCGCCGAAATGTGCATGCCCGGCGACAACGTCAAGATGAAGATCGACCTGGGCGACAAGCCCATCGCCATGGAAGAGCAGCTGAGCTTCGCCGTCCGCGAAGGCGGCCGCACCGTCGGCGCCGGCATCGTCACCAAGATCCTCAAGTAAGTTTGTACGACCTAAAATCCAGATGGGCCGTCGGTTGACGCCGACGGCCCATTTTTTCCCCGGCGGACAACCCGCCAAACCCAAAGGGACCTAGAACCATGGCCAAGAAGTCCAAAGAAGCCGTCGAATTCGTCTGGCTCCAGTGCACCGAGTGCAACGAGCTCAACTACCGTACGCCCATCAACGTCAAGGGCGGCATCGCCGAGAAACTCAAGGCGGGCATGAAGAAGTACTGCCCCAACGAAAAGTGCGACAAGGCACGCAGCCACACCCTGCACAAGATCAAGCGCAAGTAAGCAGCGCCTGCAAGGAAACTCTGCCAAGCGACGGCCCACAGGCCGACACTCAATCCCCGCCCCTCCAAACGCCGCCTCACCGCGGCGTTTTTTGATCTCCCCTGCCCCGCGTAAAATGAAACTCTTAAACCACGTCATGATGCCAGATCAACTCAAGAGGACTTCAGACATGCTCACATCCTTCCGCGCCGTGTTTCTGCTGGCCTTCTGCCTCACCGCCGCCCTGCTCGGCTGCACCGCCGCACAGGCCGATTCCGTCATCGACAAGTCCGCCGAGAAGATCAAGGTCGCCATCATCACCGGCCAGAACAACCACGGCTGGACGCTGGACACACCCGTCCTCAAAAACATCCTCGATGAAGCGGGGCTGTTCGACACCACCCTGCTCATCAGCCCCGACGCAAAGGACCCCGACAAGGCCGCGAAGTGGCAACAGTTCAAGCCCGCCTTCTCCGATTACAGCGTCGTCATCATCAACTACAACGGCGAGATGTGGCCCGATCACATCAAGACCGGCTTCGTCGATTACATCAAGGGCGGCGGCAAGGCCTACGTCTTCCACGCCGGCAACAACCCCTTCAACGGCTGGACCGAGTACGAGCAGATGGTCGGCCTGCTCTGGCGCAAGAACAACGAAGGCAAACGACTCTACTTCGATGAGAACGGCCAGCAGAAGATCGTGCAGCCCGGCGATGGCCCGGGAGCCGGCCACGGCGCCAAGCACGCCTACGTCGTCAAGAACCTCGACCCCGAGCACCCCGTCTTCACGGGCCTGCCGACTGAATGGATGCACGCACAGGACGAGCTCTACCACGGCCAGCGCGGGCCGGCCGAGAACATGACCATCCTCGCCACCGCCTACTCCGACCCCGCCACCAAGGGCACCGGCGTCAGCGAACCGCTTGTCTGGACCATCCCCTTCGGCGAAGGCCTGGTGCTCACCAACGTCATGGGGCACTGGTGGAAAAACGATGCCACAGGCCCGGCCCTCCAGTGCGCCGGCTTCCAGACGATCCTCACCCGCAGCATCGAGTGGCTGGCCACAGGCAAGGTCACGCAGGAAAAACCAGCCGACTTCCCGGGCAAGGACGCCGCCTCCCTGCGCGAGCTTAAGCCCTTCAAGCCGCTGGCCTACCTCTACGTGCCCGACTTCGCCCCGTTCGCTTCGGCGTCTGTCTCGCGGCAAGAGATGGAACACGCCGAACACTGATTCGTTGCCGCGATCCCTTCAACCCGCCAGTCGTGTCCAGCAGCAGATTAACAACTAGTAGCTATTTTATAGCGATGCTTCATTGACTTTATTCTCTTGACCAAAGAGAAGCTAATCTATCGCGTTCATGCGATGCCCTGAACGCTACTCACGGCCTGCCTCCCTCGCACTTATTCTTGTTGCGGCGTCTTCTGTTTTCACTGACACTGCGCTGAGCGCATACATCAGCGAGATCGATCAGTCCGGCCCAGCGGGTCGCGGCATCGAGCTAAGCGACATCAATTCGACCAGCGCATACACGCTGGTCTTTATGGATGCGAACCCGTATACATCGTTGAGCTTCGGCACGGTCGTTGATGTGATGCACCTCTCTGCAGGCGCGGGGCTCGGCGGCGTGGCGATGGTGACTGAAAAGGCCTGGCCGGCCGATCCGGCGCTGACGGTTGCGTTGTCGTCGGCAACGGTGTCGCTGGCGTCGGGCGCTTCGACGCTCAACCTGTCGCTCAATCGCCTGCTTGTTGTCATGCCGGGCAATATTGATATTCGACGCTTTGACAACCCCATGAGCGACAGCGCGGCCTTAACACGCTACAAGGCGGGCGCGGTCGCGGACTGGCTGGTGATGGGCAGCGGGCCGCTCGCTTCGCTGTATCAGACCAACGGCTACGACCTGTCCGCGATTAACTCTAAGCTGGGCATCGACCTGCTCACGCGCCTGGTGGACAAGGACGCGGGACGTGTGATCGGTCGCAGCCACATGCTCGGCCAGGCGATCGACATGGATCAGTTCTTTCTTGGAGATCCGGACACGTCGATGCAGTTCGAGATTCAGCCGCACTTGAAGTACACCTACACGCCGGGGATAAGCAATCTGCCGCTGCTGGTGACCAGCCCCGAGCCGGGCAGCGCGGTAGCGCTTTCGACGGGCCTGGCGCTGCTGCTCAGGCGTCGGCGGGCTTAGTTGGAGAGGCGCTGTGATTGTTTCCGCGTCGGGCCGGGCCTATGATGCTCTGCCTGCGGGTAGACAACCCGCCACGAAAAGAACCATGCCCCCTGCTTCTGACCAACCCGAAAACGATTTGAAGCCCAGGGTCTTGGCGGTGCTGGAGAAGATCCGCCCGATGATCCAGTCCGACGGCGGCGACCTTGAACTGGTGGGCATCCGCAGCGACGGCACGGTGCTCATACGACTCCTGGGTGCCTGCATCGGCTGCCCTTCGAGCACGATGACCCTGCAGATGGGCATCGAACGCAACCTCATCGAAAAGGTGCCGGGCGTGACCGGCGTCGAGCAGGTCCACTAACCGGCTCATCCAGGTCCAATAACCGACCCTCCTGAAAATCGAACCGCCCTCATTCGTCGGCGGCTTTGGACCGGACCGATCTAATCGCAGAGATCATCGCGCGGGCACGCCCGCCTCGTCGTCACGCGACGGCTAATGGAACAAGGACGAACCTATGCTGGCACTGACACGACGCGTCGGCGAAGAAGTGATCATCGGTGACCCCGATCACCCCCTGGGCATGATCCGAGTCGTCCAGATCCAAGGCGACAAGGTCCGCCTGGCTTTCGACTTCCCCCGCGACACCCCTATCAACCGCAGCGAGCTGGCCAACGAAAAACGCCGGGCCAAGGGCGGGCCTCAGGACGACCAGAGGGGCCAGGATTGAGCCCATGCCCAGTTCTCGAAGCGTCTCCAACACAAAGAATCCTTGAGACTGCCCTGGGCCAGAAATAATTCATGCAACTCTTGCGTCCACGAGATACGTTCTGGGAGCGACGCTAAGCTGTCTTTCTATACATGCATGCCCTAAGATGAGGGCTTAAACTAATTTGACGCCGGGTTGCCCCACTTTGCATCCAAGGAGCGAATATGGACGAGTCTTCGACTCAGCGGGAAAAAAATGATATGCCCCACCTGATGACCCGCCGTCGGGCACTCAAGACGCTGTTCTGTTCCAGCGCGTTCCTGGCGATGAACCTTGATGTGCGCAGCATCCTCGCCGCGGACATCGTAGAGGCGAACGACCTGCACTGGCTGGCGATCGGAGACTTTGGCAGCCGCAACAAATGGCAGACGAAGGTCGCCAACAGCATGGCAACGTACCTCGGGCAACTGGCCGTCAAACCCGCGGGGCTGCTGCTGCTGGGCGACAACTTCTACGGCAAGATGCCGGGCGGTCTGGAGTCCCCACGCTGGCAGACCGGGTTCGAAGAGATGTACCCCAAGAGCGTCTTTGACTGCCCTTGCCCGGCGGTGCTTGGAAACCACGACTACCGCGACACGCCCGGGAATAACCTGACACAACTGGCCTACTCCAAAACGCCCGGCACACGCTGGATGATGCCCAAGGAGTGGTTCCGCAGCGATGTGACCGGCAGCGATGGTAAACCGCTGGTGACGTTTTTGTTTATCGATACAAACCTGCCCAGGGGCAACAAGCCCCAACTCGATGACGATGATGACAACCAGGGGCCGACACTTACGCCCCAGCAAACCAAGGAGCAGTGGGCCTGGCTCCAAGAGCAGCTCCAGAGCCCTCGGGCGCCGTGGACCATCTGCATCGGCCACCACCCCGTCTACTCCAACGGGCATCACGGCGACACGCCATCTCTTGTGGACGGGCTGGCACCGCTGCTGCAGAAGCACGGCGTGCAGTTATATCTCTGCGGACACGATCACGACATGCAGCACCTTGAACTGGATGGGCTTGCCACCAGTTTCGTCGTCTCGGGCGGCGGAGGCGCGGGGCTGCGCGAGCTGAAAAACACGGAGCGCCCCGCCTTCGGCGAATCCGTGCATGGCTTTACCCATCTGCACCTGAACGCCGAGCGACTTGTCATCCGCCACATGAACGACGATGGCAAGCAGATCCACGCCTTCGAGAAGAAAGTCTCGGGCGAGTTCAAAGTACTCGAAGCATAATAATCCGCGCCGATCAGCCGAGATCTACCGATCCCCGCCTGGCTACCGGATCGACTGCCGCGCGATCAGGCGCAGCAGCTTCTCTACCGCCTCGCTCAGCGCTTCGCTGGCGGTGTGCAAATGTCTCTCGAACTCTTCGTGCGTCGGGTGTTCGCCATCGACCAGGTCCGTCACCGCCTTGACCGCGCAGAGCGGCTTCTGGTATTGGTCGGCGACCCAGGCGATGGCCGCGGCCTCCATGTCCTTGGCGTGAGCGCCGACGCGCTCGATGCGCCGAGCATCCTCCGCGACCATGTCCAGCGAGTTGCCCGAGCTGACCACGCCCTGTTCCAGGCCTAGTGCCTTGGCCCATGCCGCGACGTCGCTCAAGATCCAGCCGCCGTCGGCGTACTTTTCAAAGGGCGCCAGCGGGATACGACGGTCGTGAAAATAGAAAGGCCCGCCGGTGAGGTAGACCTTGCCGATGGCCCCGCCGCGCTTGATGAAGCCGCCGCAGGTGCCCGCGTTGATGAGCAGGTCGGGGTTGAGGCGGTCGAGCACGATCTGCGTGGCCACGGCCGCGGGCTGAGTGCCGATGCAGTCGATGCCGAAGCGTCGGTCGCTGCCCATCACCGCGACGTCGATGCGCAGGCCGTCGATCGCGCCGTCGTACCAGCGCATCGGCATGGGCGGCGCGAGGAATCCCTTGTCGGCCAGCTCAAGCCGGCGGATCAAAGGCGTGGCCTCGTCCTGCATGGCGTAGAGCAGTACGGCGTGTTTGATCTGAGCCATCGCTCAGCCCTCGGTGATGACGACCTGGTTCATGGTGTCGCCCTGCTCGATCGAGTCGACGATGGTCTGGCCCTCGAGCACCTGGCCGAAGACCGCGTGCTTGCCGTTGAGCCAGTCGGTGGCGATGTGGGTGATGAAGAACTGGCTGCCGTTGGTGTTGGGCCCGGCGTTGGCCATGGAGAGCGAGCCGACCTTGTGCTTGATCTTGAGCGCGCTCTTCTCGTCGGCGAACTTGTAGCCCGGGCCGCCGGTGCCGGTGCCGTTGGGGCAGCCGCCCTGGATCATGAAGTCGGCGATGACGCGGTGGAAGGTCAGCCCGTCGTAGAAACCGTCCTTGGCGAGCTTGATGAAGTTGCCGGTCGTTTCGGGGCATTGTTCGACGAACAGCTCGATCTTGATCTCGCCTTTGTCGGTGAAGATGGTTGCGGTGGTCATGGGGTGTATCCGTTTTACAGTGTTTTTAGAAGACGAAGCCCACGCCGCTGCGACGTGGGCTTCATGAATTGTCGGGGTAGTGTAGCGTTATTCGCCCTGCTTTTGCTTGTCTTTCTCGACGATCGTCGCGGTGATGATGCCGTCCATCTTGGGGAAGTACTCATCGAGCACGGCATTGCCGTTCTGCGCCAGGATGGGCTGGAGGTCGCGAGGCGGCTCGCCGTAGCCGCTGTAGATCTTGTCGACGATCTTCATGTCCTCGGCGGTGATCTCGCCGAAGGGCGCAAAGCCCATCTTGTCCAGGTTCGAGTTGTCGTCGAAGTTGATGAAGAGCTGGGTCGTGCGCGAGTCGGGACCGGAGGTCGCGAAGACGATCTTGCCTCGGGTGTTGGACTGGACGACCTTGTCGTCCTTGATCTGGGTGTGCTCGCGGTTCTTGGGGTCGTACCACGCGGCGTTGACCTTCTTGTTGCCGTGGATCCCCCACTGCACGACGAAGCCGGGCACGACGCGGAAGAAGCGGTTGCCGTCGTAGTAGCCGTTCTTGACCAGGCTGTAGAAACGGTCGGCCCCGACCGGCGCCCAGGCGCGCGTGACCTTGACCGTGAAGTCGCCGGCGGTCGTGTGGAACAGCGCCTCGTAGGTGTCCGGCGCGGTGAGCTTCATCTTCTCGTTCGCGGGGTCGCTGATGAGGTCCAGATCGACCTCGCGCTCGGCCTGCTTCTCCGCGGGCTTAGTCTCTGCGGCGGGGGCGTCGTCTTGCGCCAGGACCTCGGGCGCATTGCCGAGCGTTAAACAACCAGCCAGCCCGAGTAACGAAACGAGAACGCGTGTCTTCATCGCCTGATCTCCATGGGTGTATATGCGTATCTATCCCCGGCATGATAGACGCCGGCCAAGGCGATAGGATACGCCAATGCCCGACCCGACCGCCCAACCCATCGAACCGATCGTGCTCAACCTGCTGCGCTGCCCGGTTACGCGCAGCCCATTGCGGCAGGAGGGCGACTGGCTGGTGGCCAGCAAGCCCGAGGGGGCGGGGCTGCGCTACCCCATCCGCGAGGGCATCCCGGTGCTGCTGATGGACCAGGCGCAGCTGCCGGCGGGCGTGGCGACGCTGGCGGAATTCAAGGCGAAGTACGTGGTCGCGGCGGGCTGAGTGCTGATCGCGATCAAGGCTTCAAGCCTCACGTCATCGCCGTCCACTCGAACGTGCGGAGGTAGCCCTTCAGATCGCTCATCGTCGGGAATCGCCTGAGGATGTGTGTCGTCTGCAGGCCGCCGATGATGTGCTTGACCTCTTCGGGCAGTCGGCGGTACACGCGCTTGCCGCCGAGCATGTCGTAGAACACCTTCACCGCGTCGAGGATGTCCTGCTGCTGCTTGGACTTGGTGGTTCGGCCCCACTCGTAGAAATCGATGAGCTTGAGCTCGAAGCCCACGCCGCGCGGCTGGACCATGATGTTCTCCGTGTGCACATCCGCGTGGTACTCGCCGGTGCGGTGGACTTCTTCAAGACCATCGACCAGCGCCTGCAATAAACTCAGGGCCATGAACGTGCTCATGCGCCGGCCCGGCTGCGCCTCGATGAACTTTTCAAGCTGCACACCCTCGCACAGCTCGCTGACCAGCGCGGTGATCTGCACGCCCTTGACGCGCACGGTCTCGCTGTGCAGGTACTGCAGGACGATGTTGCAGTAGCGCAGGCGGTTGAGCTTCTGCGCGTGGCGCGTGGTGAGTCGGCCGCGGCGGTCGTAGTCGGGTCGGAAGAGCTTGGCGGCCCGGCGGATGCCGGTGGTCTTGTCGATGACGCTGTACACCGCGCCCTCCGAGCCCTGGCCGATGAGCGACTCGACGCGGTAGCGCGTGCCCAGTCGGCGGCCGGAGATCAGGTGGATGGCGGGATGGGTCGGGGTCATGGGTCGCGTAGCATAACGCGGCCGGGCGAACGCCGATCAGCAGGGGTTGTCGGCGGTCCTGTGGAGTGGGTCGGGGGGGCATGAGGGGCCGGGCACAATCCGCTACGATGCCGCGCATGACCCATGTGATCCCCCTCAAATACGGCTGCAACCCCAACCAGCCCCACGCCCGCGTCCTTTTCGACGGCCCTGCCGAGGCCTGCCCCCTGAAGGTGGTCAACGGCTCGCCGTCCTTCATCAACCTGCTCGACGGCCTTAGGGGCTGGGAGCTGGTCCGCGACCTAAAGGCCGCCACGGGCCAGCCCGCCGCCGCGTCCTTCAAGCACGTCTCTCCCGCCGGGGCCGCGGTCGCAGGCCCGCTGACCGACGCCTTCTGCGCCGCCAACTTCTACCCCGCCCCCGGCGAGTACGCCTACTCGCCCATCGCCGCCGCCTATGCCAAGGCCCGGTCCTCCGACCGCGGGGCGTCCTTTGGCGACTTCATCGCCGTGAGCGAAACCGTTGACGCCTCGCTGGCCAACCTCATCAAGCCCGAGGTCTCCGACGGCATCATCGCCCCCGGCTACGAGCCCGAGGCACTGGCCATCCTCGCCGCGAAAAAGGCCGGCAAGTACGTCATGCTCCAGATCGACCCCGCCTACGCCCCCGCGCCGGGTTCGGTCGAGTCGCGCACCTGCTTCGGCCTGACACTCGAACAGACCTTCAACAGCGCGGTCATCGACCAGTCACTCCTGAAAAACGTCGTCACCACGAAAAGGGACCTGCCCGCCAGCGCCGTCCAGTCCCTGCTGGTCGCTACCGCCACACTCAAGCACACCCAGAGCAACTCCATCTGCGTCGCGATGCACGGCCAGGCGATCGGCGTGGGCGCAGGGCAACAGTCGCGCATCGCCTGCACACGCCTGGCCTGCGACAAGGCCGACCGCTTCATGCTCAAGCAGCACCCCAAGGCCCTGGCGCTGATCGGCTTGTTCAAGCAGGGCGTCGGCCGACCGGACAAGGTCAACGCCGTCGACCAGTTCGTCCGCTACCACGAGCTCGACGCGATCGAACTCGAAGGCCTGCACGCGCTGCTGGTCAAAAAACCCGAGCCGATCACCGCCGAAGAAGCAAAGCAGTGGTGCGCCAACTTCGGCAACGGGCAGCTCACGCTCTCCTCCGACGCCTTCATCCCCTTCCGCGACAACCTTGACCGCGCCGCCCGCAGCGGCGTGCGCTACGTCCTGCACGCCGGCGGCTCGGCCCGCGACGACCTGGTCACCGACGCCGCCAACGAGCACGGCATGGTCATGGCGCTGTCCGGGCTGCGGCTGTTCCTGCACTAAATTGAGGACCGCGATGAATACGTGACTGCAGCACAAGCCGCCAGTTATCTCATCTCGTCTCTGCTTCGACTAATCCAAGATGAAATAGCCGCGCCGCTACGCGTCGCAGGCGGATCACTGTAGACAGACACGTAGCCTGCGACGCGTAGCGGCGCGGCTATCTTCATACAGCGACTCGAATACGCCCTACACCCGCACGCCCGTCGCCAGCTCGACCTTGGTGATGCAGCTCTCGCAAATCGTGTCGCCTACCTCGGTGGGCAGAAGCTCGTCGATCAGGTCGGTGTAGGACAGCGCCTCGCCGACGGTGTACCACCGGCCGTTGCACTCTAGTTTCTGACACATCCCGCACTGCAAGAGCTCGGGGTGTCGCGGGTATGCAGCGTGGGTGAAGTAGACGCAGCGCTGGCGCGACTGCTCATGGAGCAGTTCGCTGCGGAAACGCACCGAACCGTGCGGCGCGGGCAGGAGGAGCATGCGCATATAGCGGATCGTGCCGGGGCTGTCGCCGCGGTAGGCAAACTCGACCTTTCGCCCCGTGCGACGGACGTGGTGGATCAGCGCATCGTAGAGCCGCTGCGTTGCCCCGCCATGAACAAAGTCCCAGACGCTTCGGCCCAGCACCATCTCATCATCCAACGAGAACGCCATGCGGTCCCGCGCAACACGCGACCACTGCGGACAGACCTGCGTGACGCAGTCGTGCAGGTCCAGGAGGTAATCAAGATCAATCCTGCAGGAACCGGTTGGGCTAACCATGCAACAACCCCGTGATTGAGCTTCGAGATGATTCTGTGCCACGATGCATGTGGCTTGATCCTGGTCAACGCGACGCCAAGCCCACGAGCGTGACCATCATGATGGGATACCCCAATTTAACCTTCGCCCCCTCCTCTAAGCAAGACTTTTTTATTGGCCCGTGAAAAATCCGGCCTGGCGCTTCAAAAACCGCTATTCCGCCCCCTCATGCGGCATTTTGACTGAAATTCACAGCTCATTTTTGGCAGTCATTTTTCTATCCACTGTGTAAGACCCCACCACGAAGGACCGTCAAAAATCCTACCGCTTGAAGGACATTCGTCTCAACCGTCTTATCGAATCCGTCTCGTCATCAAGCAAAAATCCTTGTTGGCTGATGCAGGCCCGATCTGAGTGACGTCATCCAGGCCAAGCCGCGATAAGGGCATTTGCTAAGGAAATTGCCGACCCCCAGTTCAGCAGACGCCGTATCCATCATGGATGCAGCGGCGTAATTCTTTGAATTCCAAAGCAATTTGAGATCGGCCCAGCCATGTCTCATTGTTAAGATGCAATCGACAAGATCCGAGATTCAGCTGCTCGCAATCGCGGGGCTCAGATGCAGAAAAATCCCGACTACGCAGGAGGGGCTGATCACGCACGGAGTGACGAGGTGTCGTCACTGCGCGGTCGAGTACAGGACCTGCAGCAGGAAAACACCAAGCTCGATCACCGCGTCAACGAGCGTACGGTTGAGCTGATGCAGGTCATCGGTGATCTCCAGGACGAGGCGGTTCACAACAGGGAACTCGAGGCTCGGCTGAGGCGAGAACTCAACCTGACCAAGGCCCTGCTGGACACCGCGCAGGTCATTATCCTCCTGCTCGATTCGCAGGGCATGATCACAAGCTTCAATCAGTACATGGCGCAGCTCACCGGCTACGCCCTTGATGAAGTGCAGGGCAGAGACTGGTTCGATACGTTCCTGCCCGCACAGGACCGAATCGAAGCGCGTGAACTGTTTCATGAAGCGATCGCGGGCAGACGTGTGCGCGGGGTTTTGTATCCGGTCCTTGCTCGCGATGGGACCATGCGCCAGATCGAGTGGTATGACAAGGTCATTAAGGATGCCGACGGCACACGCATCGGCCTGCTGCGCACCGGGATTGATGTGACAGATAGCCGGGAGCAGCAACACCAACTGACGCTGCTGGGCATGGCCGTCTCCAGCCTGGGCGAGGGAGTCATCATCACCGACGCGGATCTGGAGCCGCCCGGCCCGAAGATCGTCTTCATCAACCAGGCAATCACCAGCATGAGCGGCTACAGCGCAGAGGAACTCATCGGAACGACCCCGCGAGTTTTCCAAGAGTCGGCTACCGACCGCAAGACGCTGGACCACCTCAAGACCGAGCTGAAAGCGGGCCGATCGGTTCGCATCGAACTGGTCAACTACCGTAAAGACGGCCAGCCATTCGATATCGAGCAGTTCATTGAGCCGCTGAAAAATAACGAAGGGCAGCTAGCCAACTTTGTCTCGATTCAGCGCGACATCGCGGCTCGTAAGATTAATGAGCGAGCGGTCCACGACCGTGAAGAGCGCCTCCGCGCGGTGCTCGATACCGCCGTCGACGCGATCATCACGATCAATCGCAGGGGGATCATCACCCAGGCCAACCCCACCACCGAGCGGATGTTCGGCTACAGCAAGGCAGAGATGATCGGGCAGAATGTCAACATGCTGATGCCCTCGCCTTACCATGAGCAGCACGACGGATACATCGCGAATTTCCTGCGGACAGGCCAGGCAAAAATCATCGGCAGCAGGCGCGAAGCTTCTGGACTGCGCAAGGACGGATCGACCTTCCCGATCGAGCTGGCCGTGAGCCAGATCGACCACCTCCAGGAGTTCACGGGGATCATCCACGACATCAGTGAGCGCAAAGAGATGGAGCGCCACATGGATGAAACCCGGGTCGATGAGCGCCGACAACTCTCGCAGGAGATCCACGACGGCGTGGGCGGGTCGCTCACGGGTGTGGGGATCCTCGCAAAAACACTGCAGCTCAAACTTGAAGCCCAGCACAGCCCCGAGGCCAAACTCGCACATGAACTCACCCAACACATCCGCGATGCACACCTTCAGCTCCGCGCGATTTCGCGAGGACTGATGCCTGTCGATGTGCTTCCCAACGGCCTGGTGCCTGCGTTACGCTGCCTGGCGGCCGACGTTGACAAGGCAAGCAAAACCGCGTGTGAATTCAAAGTCTCTGGCGAGATCCATATTGAACCCATCGACCATGCCAACCACCTCTATCGCATCGCCCAGGAAGCCGTCAGCAACGCGGTACGCCACGCAGGGGCAACAAAGATCATTATCTCGCTGCAAGCCCAGGGCCCGCTGATCACGCTGACCATCCAGGACAACGGCGTGGGTATTCAGGAATCTACCGATGTCGGAGCGGGCATGGGCCTGCGTACCATGCGGTATCGCGCGAACCGCATTGGTGCAATACTGCAGTTGGTACAGAACAGCCATGGCGGGACCGCGGTCCAGTGTCTCTACCAGACACGGCAATCGTCTTAACTAAGGACGCCCGACATGACGATCTCCCGAACTCAGATCCAGGCATGGATGGTGTTATCCGATTCCTCTCACGCGCGGCTGATCCGATGCTCACGCACGACCGCCGGCCATGTGCACTTCGATGTAGTCGACAAGCTCGAACTCCCCTCGTCCGAGCGAGAGCACGGCCGACCCTGCTCGCTCGCCGGGATGACAAGCCACGCCTTTGCGGCCGAGCACCACACCGCAGAGGAAGATATCAGGCGTTTTTCCAAACAGCTCGCACAGTGGATCGATAAACAGATTAAAACGAGGGAGATTGATTTCCTCACGATCTTTACACCGGCACGCGCGCTCGAGGCCCTGCGCACACGCATCCATCATGCACACCGGGGCATGATCGAGCTGCGCACGGAAAACCTTTTCCATTTGTCCGACGATGCCCTGCTCCGACACGAAGCGATCCAAAAACTGATCACTCAATCCCAGCATCGCAATGCTCCGTCTGCACATCAGGCTTGAAAGAGCAGTAATCGGCCGATGCCTCTCCCGGCTCCGTGCGGATTAAATCGCACCGAGCCGGACCGATACAACTGGCGATGCCGCTTTCAAAGGATGCGGTTGTGTCGTGTGTTTCTACCACGCAGGCGCAGCGAAGCAGGAACGCCGGCAGCAAAAACCCCGGGGCGGCAAGAGTGCCCCCTCCTGACACGATGAGCAGTCCGGCTCCGCAGTAAATTCCTCATCGGTGAGATCGGCCAACGCGGTGGCGCTGCCATTGAAGCGACCGACCTGTGTCTCAGTTCCCTTATCCGGGCTCAAGCACCACCTTCAGATGCACGCGGTACTCCTGCACCTCGCCACCCAGAACAATCACCTTGTGGTCCTTGACCCAGGCGCTTCGCACCGCGTGATTCTCCTGCTCCACCCGCTTGACGCCACGGCGGACCGCGTCTTCAAAGCTGTCGTGTGAAGATGCGCTGACCTCGACAATCGTCGCAACAGCCGCGACGGTGCTTTGTGTGCCGGACTTCATAGGCCGCTCCTTTGATTAATTGTTTCTGCTAGTTGCGGCTTGGATGTTCTTGCAAGAACACCATCAGCCGAACCATCGCGAAACCTTTCTGCAGCTCGTGGTCTGCCCGAAATCGTAAGTTGTGGCCGCATGGATGGCCTTGATGATCTCGTCCATGGCTTCATGCTTGTTGATGTAGCAGTCCGCTCCGCATTCAGCGGCCAGGGGGCCGTAGACGGTTTCGTCGTACGTGGATACGACGATGATCTTCACGCCGAGCCAGTGCTTCTTGATGTGCTTGATCAGCTGCATCCCGTTGACACCGGGCAGTGCGAGATCGACCAGCACAACATGCGGACGCGACTGCTCGATGTTATTGATCGCTTCGTCAACCGTCTCCGCTTCACCGCAGACAGTGAGAGAGGGATCCTGTCCCAGCAATTGTTTCATGCCGGTCCGCACTAGCGGGTGGTCGTCAACGATAAAAACGCGCGTGGGCTCGGTTTGTTCTGTTTGTGTATTCATATTTATATGACTGAATGTGGGAATACAGGCCGGATTCTTTTAAATCGTATTGACTTCGATGCTTCAGAAGATGGGGTACCCCAAGTCGTCCCATCCGATGATCGGCTGCATGTCCATGTCCTGCTCTTCGGTGGGTGGCACAGGTGCAGGAACAACCAGCACCGGACATGCACCCGACTTCAAAACACTGCGCGTCACGCTGCCGATAATCAGGTCATAAAGTGATCCGTGGCCATGCGCGCCGACGAACACCATTGCCGGCTTCTCACTCTCAATCTGCTCAAGCACCGTCTCGATCGCCGGTCCAAAAAACAGCACTGACCGCGCCTTACAGCCCGCCGACTGCAATCGCCCGACAATCTCACTAAGCTTGGGCTCCAAGACGGCGCGGCCCTGGTTAGGATCATCCAACTCCGCGCCGGACACGTGCAGCAAACAGAACTCGGCATCGAGCTTCGGGCATAGCCTTGATGCAAACTGCACCGTCGGCTCGGTCGCGTCTGAAAAATCAATCGGCATCAGGATCTTCATCATCGCTAGGCTCCAACCGCACGCCGATCCGTGGGATATGAAAAATCGATGACCGTCGGACGAACCATGCGATCAAAATCCTTGTAGTTCATCCGTATCGCCTGCTCGTGCGTGCCGGCATTGAAGGCGATTTTCTCCTGCCGTGTCAGTTCGGGCGAGACGTACACCGGCAGGCCGTAGAGATTGCCCAGCGCTGGAAGCGCGCCCAGCTCGCAATCCGGAAAATATGTCATGAGCGAGGACTCGGGAAGCAATGAGATTCGATCGCAGCCCAGCAGCCGCTCAAAGCGCCCCAAGTCCAGAGCGTGATCGGCCGGTAACACCGACAGCAGCTTTCGGCCGTCGGCCTCTACAACGACAACTTTCGCAAAGCATGCGGGCTTCATGCTGCAGTCGCTGGCGGTCTGCCTTGCGGTGTAGTCCCGGCGGTGATTGATCCGCTCGTACGGGATTTTCATGTGATCGAGGTGCTGAAGAATTCTGTTGGTGATCAGTTCCATGACTCGTCCTTTCGAATGATGTCGACTTCGTGATTAAACCGCATCGGCCTGCAGCTTCATCATCCCGGCGTGAAAAGACGCGTCATATCGGCAGCTAATTTGTGTACGTATCCGAAATATGCTGATACCCCGGTGAATCACCAATCCCTTTGGTCTTCTGGAACAAACAGTTGAGCGGTACAATGAGGCGTAGTCCGCCTCAGTGAGCAGAGCCATGCCTTGGCTGCATTCCAATTCGCGAAACGCCGGTCATCACGCCGACATCCACATCCAGGTCCGCGAGATCCAGCAGCTTTTTAACTCCTTCGACCCGACCCCCTTTCCCGACCGCGACCTTGACGAGCGGGCAGAGGAGTTCATCACCGGCTGGGCGATGGAACACCCCACCCACCTTCCGCTCCGCCTAAAAATCAGGCTTAGTCAGCCCGCAGACCCTAGTATCGATGCGAAGTCTGTGGGCGAGTCGGTCAGGCATTATTTCGAATACCGCGCCGGGGCGCTGGGCAGACAACTTCGGCAACTGCTCGCGCTGGGGCGTACGAGCTTGGCTGTCGGGTTGGTGTGCCTGGCGTTATCGATCAGCGCGGCACACCTGATCGCGCTGCACAACAACAACCCGTGGATATCGATCCTGCGTGAGAGCCTGGTCATCGGTGGCTGGGTGGCGATGTGGCGTCCGCTTCAGATCTTTCTCTACGACTGGTGGCCGATCCAGCTCAGACGCAAACTCTGCATCCGCCTTGCCCGCGCGGATGTTGAGCTCACCGTGCCGATGACGAGTGCCGAGGTCGTGCGCCAACCCAAGAGCCCATCGCAAGAGATCACTCCGTTGACTCGACCCACTGATATGCGAGACGCGCCAGTTGCTGGCTCGAAGTGACCTGCAGCTTGTCCTTCAGATGCGAGCGATAGGTTTCGATCGTTTTTGGGCTGAGATAAAGGTGCTCAGCAATCTGCTTGATCGAGTGGCCTTGCCCCAGCAGCTCAAAAACTTCGAGCTCCCGGTCAGAAAGCAGAGCCTTGGGGTCCGCTATGTTTTCAGGGCTTTTGCCCGCCGCACGCCGAAGCAGCCTGCTCGACAGCGCAGGATTTAGGTAGACATCGCCCTGACGCACCGCTTCGATCGCATCAATGATTTTTTCCGCGGCCTCGTGCTTACTGATGTAGCCCATGGCCCCGGCACGGATACATCGCTCGGCATACAAATCTTCATCGTGACCCGAGATCACGATCATCCTCGCTTCGCCATGATAGGCAAGGATATCCTTGATCAGCTCCATGCCGCTGCCTTCTTTGAGCGACAGATCGATCAGTGCAATATCCGGCCGCAGCTCGCAATACTTCGCGAAGGCTTCCGGAGCCGATCCCGTCTGGAAGCAGACGGCGATACCCGTCGCAGCTTCGATATATTGCGCAAAGCCTGCACGAACGACCGGGTGGTCATCCACAATCATGACCCGCAATGCAGTCGTGAATGATTGCTGATTCGACTCACGCTTCTTTGCAATGCTGGTGTTAGTCATGGCAGTTCCATTCAGATGTTCTAAAGGGATCATCAGACTTCGATATCTATCATTAGAGTGCAGCGTGGGTATGTCAAGATATGTGCATTGGTTTTCGCACTTGTTTTCCTGGCATCTTAAGAGAGTTGTTATGCAACACGTATCGATCAACCCGCAGGCTCTCTCCCAGTACCTTGCCAGGCTGCATGGGTCGCCGATCCAGGGCCTGATGCTCACTCCGCTGGGCCAACTGTCCACCGACCCCGTCAGCGGCGGCAAGGGCTACAGCTATCGTAAACCCTTGAAATTGACTTATTTTATTGGGAAAACAGCTCATCAGCGCGTCCTGCACATGGCCGACCCCGCGGCCGGCTGAATCTGGTCACATCACGCATTTAACGCCCTGCCGGGGCTCGGCACAACTTACGAGCCGCCAATCTCGCCCGAGCTGATCATCCACAGCGATCGCGAGACGGTGGAGCAATCCGCAAGACGGGTCATTGAAGCACTCTCGATCCCCTGATATTCAGGCGCAAATCAGCCTACGGGATAAACCCGTCGATTAAGAGATTCGCTGATAGCACCTCAGGACGATGTACGACTCCAAGCGTCCTGCATCTCCTGATCGACGCAGAAAATATTGCGTTTACGATGCATCTATCAGCTCAAGATGTGATGACTGAGATTGCATCCTCAACCCCTATGGAGATCCAGCCATGGTACCCGCACTGATCCGACGTCCGAGATTTGAGACTTCTCCCCTTGCGTTGACGCGTGACATTGACGACATGTTTGATCAGATGATGCAGTCGTGGCGCGGCAGTGAATGGAACTGGGCTGACAACCAGACCGCGTCCTACCCCTGTGACATCCGCGAAGACGACGGCCGAATCCTTGTCGATGCCGAGCTGCCCGGCTTTACTCGCAACGAGGTCAAGGTGACGCTGGACAGCGGCGTTCTGAATATCGTCGCCGAACATAAAGAGGAGCAGAAGAAGACAGAGGGCGCACGCAGCTACCTCCAGGAACGGCGCTACAGCCGTATCCAGCGCTCCATCACGCTGCCAACATCGGTCAACGAGTCAAAAGTCGACGCGAGCCTCAAGGACGGCGTGCTGCACCTGACGCTGCAGAAGAGCGAGCAGGGTTCTCCGCATCAGATCGCGATCAAGTAGATCAGTCGCAAAAGGTTGTTTTGGTGGGAACATTTGCGTTCGGGCGGCGGGATGAAGCGATGCAGTGATGACTGGCTTGATGCGTGTCGGTGTCCCCTTCTCTGCCGATGGGCGGATCAGGGCCGACCACGCCGGCAAGCGCGACACGCTGCGAGTCCGTCATGCTACATCCCCCGCCCGACTTTTTGCTATGCCACTGATATATACCCGCCATGAAGCACGATACACCCGCTGAGTATGAATCCAGCGCAGAGCAGACAGAGCAAGCTCCTGTTCATATGACGGAAGAAGAGGAAATCGATACCACGCGCAACTACATCCCGCTGCTGATCGTGCTGATTGCTGTTCCATTCATGCTCGGCCTGTTTATTCTCATCGGATACCTGGTTTTATAAGATTCCACCTGCGCGCTAATTGACTCGGCAACTTATGGTTTCGTACGGCTCATTCACAAGTCAGATCAATCATGCTATTCCTTGATCAAAATCGCAGAGAGATGGTGGAACACCAGATCGCGGCGCGTGGGGTGCGTGACTCGCGCGTCCTTGAAGCGATGGGCCGAGTACCACGCGAACGGTTTATCGAAGGCCGACTGCGTGAGTTCGCTTATGGGGATACGCCTCTGCCGATTGAGGAGGCGCAGACGATCTCTCAGCCTTATGTCGTTGCGCTCATGATCGAATCGGCGGAGGTCAGACCCGGCGATCACGTTCTAGAAGTCGGTGCCGGATCGGGCTACGCCGCGGCGGTACTGGGACAGATCGCGGCCACGGCCGTCGGTGTCGAGTGGCACAAGTCCCTTGCGGAAAAGGCGCAGGCGAGGATGACCGCGCTGGGCTACCGCAATGTCCGCATCGTGCAGGGCGACGGCTCGAAGGGTTGGCCGGCCAACGCGCCGTTCGACGCGATCATCGTTTCCGCAGGCGGGCCGAGCATCCCGAAGACCTTGCTTGAGCAGCTTCGCATCGGCGGCCGACTCATCCTCCCGGTCGGTGAAGAGCCGCGTGTACAGGAACTGATCCTCGTTAAACGCACCGGTAAACACGAGTACGACCGCCAGACACTCTGGCGGGTCCAGTTTGTCCCGCTGGTCGGCAGCGAGGGCTGGGCGCGTGCTCTTATTTCTCGGTGCAGTCCGACTAAAGAGACCGACCTTGCGCTTCCTCGATGATAAAAGAGCCGCAGGCGACGAGGCCCGCGGCTCTTTTTAACTCGCTAATGCATGTAAAACAAGACTTTTATTGATATTTCCACTTCAAGATCCAGGGGTCCTGGGTCGATTCCTGCATGGCCTTGAGACGTTCTTTCATCTCCGCCAGCAGCGTGGCGTAGTGCGGATCGTCGGCAAGATTGTTGGCCTCGAAGGGGTCGGCCTCGAGATCGAACAGCTCGAACTCCGGGCGGTGTATGTAGCGTCCGACGGTCCAGTGGCCGTAGGGCGCATCTTCACCCTTGGCCAGCTGTGCCTGCCATGTCTTGGATTCCCAGAGGTCTGACGCGAAGGGGTAGTCCAGTTTGTACGCGATGTTCCAGATGAGTTTGTACTTGCGGTCCTGCACGACACGCATGGGGTAGTACATCTGGATTTCGTGGAAGGTGTGCGAAGCGGCGATCTGGTCCCAGCCGTTAGTTTTTTCTTCTGTGAGCGTTTCGAGGAACGATCGGCCGTGCATCACGCCGGGCTTGAGGTCATCATTGGTTTGGTCATTGACATTGACGACGCCGAGTTTGCTGAGGATTTCATTCTTGACATGCCCCTTGTTATCCAGCGACCCGGCAAAATCCAGGATGGTTGGCGTGAGGTCGATCCAGCTGATCATCGCGTCGCTGGAGAGCCCGCGTTTTTCGTTGTACGGGTTGCGTACGATCAGGGGCGAGCGCAGGCCGCCGTCGTAGACGGTCGTTTTTGCGCCGGGGAACGCGATGCCGTGGTCGGCGATGTAGAGAATGAGCGTGTCGTCCCAGTGCCCCGACTGCTTGAGGATCTCAAAAAGCTTGCCGACGCCCTGGTCGATGCGGGCCTGCGCCTGGTAGTACTGCGCAAGTTCCGCACGGCACTCGGGGGTATCGGGGAGGAAGCCCGGCACGGGGAGTGTCGCCGGGTCGTAGACGACCTCCTCGATCCCCGGACGCTTCTCGCCGGGCTTGGGGTTGCCAAAGCGGTCCGGGGCGTAGGGCAATTCGTTTGCAAAGCCGCCGCCGCGGTGCGGGTCCGAAGTACAGAAATACAGGAAGAACGGCTTGTCGCTGTCGGCCTCGATGAAGTCCTTGCTCTTCACCGCCATGTCGTAGGCGTTGCGTTCGTTGCCGCGTAGGACCGTCTCGAACGGGTAGACCTCGTCGGGCGCAACGTGATACTTGCCGATGCGAGCGGTGCGGTAGCCCGAGGCGCTGAGCACGCGGGGCAGCGAGATGATGTTGTCGTAGCTTTGGAATTTATGGAAGTGATGGGTGTGGCCGTACTGACCGTTCGCGTGGTTGAACAGCCCGGTCAGGATGACGGATCGGCTGGCAGAACACGAGGCGGTGGTGGCGAAGGAGTTGCGGAAAAGTGTCCCGTCGGCGGCGAGGGCGTCGAGGTTCGGGGTCTTTGCGACGGGGTCGCCATAGCAGCCCAGCGTCTGGCTCTGGTCATCCGTGACGATAAGAACGACGTTGCGGGGCGCAGCGGCCGCCTGCGTTGACAGCATGAGCAGTAGTATGAGCGTCAGATATTGAGCGAAGATTTTCATATTAATTCCGTGCAAAAGGATTTTGAACCGCCATGACTTAGTCTTGACGCATGGGACTCGCCGACACGGCGCCTGGTGAGGTTTATTCGACCATGGAGGGCAGCGTTGAGTAAACGCAGATTTTAGTTATTTTACTTGATCGCGTCAGGGGCTTTCCAGTCCATGATATCTATGAGTGGGTACGCCATTTCATCAAATTTGGTTCCGCTTGCCGGCGATTTCTTTTCCCAGATCAAATCGGCGAAATCAAGCGTGGCGAACCAATCTGCCTCGTAATAGCTGTGCCCCTCGGGGTGGCACCGGAACCCGTTATTCTCGCTCACGCCAAGCCAGTCGAAGACCGGCTGGGCGCCGCGGTGGCCGGCCTGAACGAGCACGTTCCGGTCGTATGCATCCTTGATACCGCAGATCGTCAGGATCGGCCGAGGCGCAACCAATGCCGCGAGCATGTGCTGGTCGATGGGCAGGCGGTTTTCTTTGCCCTTGAATTGTTGAAGGTAAGGTGAATACAAGGCCAGCCCTGTATCGCCGCTGAGCATCTTGTCGCCGAGATACGCGCCCTGCTTGTTCTCGTTGAAGCGGAACACACCCGCCCCGCCGATGCCCGTGCAGCAAGGCACAACCATCGGGATGCGCTCGTCAATGGCTGCCGCAAGCAGCACGGTTTTGCCCCGCTTGGAGTTGCCCGTGATGATGATCCTGCCCGGATCGACTTGCGGCAGCTTCCTGAAGTAATCAAAAACCGCGCTGGCCGACCACGCCCATTGCCCCACGATCGCGGTCTTGTAATCCGGGAAGGCGGACTCGACCTGGCCCACATCGGTCGCGCTGCGTGCTTCAAACTCATAGAGATACCACTCGGCCGCGATATAGCCGCGATCGATCACTTTTTCCAGGAACTCCATCTTTTCAATGGATGGGTTGTAGGTGGTGTATTGAATCAGTGGGAAAGGGCCATCACCCTTGGGCTGGATCCAGCGAACGTTGCACTTGATTTCTTTGTTGGGGCCTACCTTGACCTCGGCGTGATAGAGCGTAGCCTTTCCGCCGTACATTTCCTGGGATGAAATAATTTCGCCGGTGGCATGGGTTTCAATGGGCGGAATCTTGCCGTAAATATAATGCTGGAATAACGCCTTGATCTCCTCGCGACGGAGCTGCCAATCCTCGAGTGTCGCAACACGCCTGTCGCTGTTGAAGAACGTAAAAGGATCAGGGAGTTTTTCGATAACAGGCAGTTCATCCGCTGTAGGGTACTCAGCCCCGGCGGCATCCGACCAGGCGATGGCGAAGATCAACGAAAAGCACGCCACCAGAACATTAATTATTGTTTTCATCTGATCATTCCTTACTTGCGGTCAGCGTCTAATCCGCCGGATGTTTTCGTTTCTGAGTAGTTCATTTAAGGCAAAGGGGCTATTGGGCTTCAGTGCTTGTCGCGATCGGGGCAGGCGACTGCCAATCCCATTGCGTGTGTCCCGCGGGGTAGTTGTTGTTGTAGAAATCTTCGGGCAGCGGCTTTCCCTTGATTACGAAGTCAGCGAAATCGAACAGGGCCCGCCAATCTTCAGCGTTCTGAGCATGCCCGCCGCCGCGGAAGTGATGGCCGATCTTTTCTGGAACACCGAGGAACTTATAGACTTCTTTGGCTGCTTCGGTGGTCCGCTGTGCGTTCTTTGGGTTTGCCCACCAGTCCTCTGTACCGTCGGTGCTCAGCAGTGCGCGTGGAGCGACCAGGGCTTTGACGGTGTGCAGGTCAAAGGGAAGCCTGTCCTCCTGGCCGCGGAACGCGTTGAGTTCAGGCGAGAACCAGTAGGGAAAAGTGCGAGTCACTTTCGAGAGGGATTCTGCGATGCCTTCTTCTTTGTATTCGCCGCCGAAGTCGCCGAAGCGCCAGTTGCCGCTGCCGCCAGCGCCGGAACCGCTGGGTACGGTCAGGGCGATGCGCTCGTCCATAATCCCCGCGATCAGCGCGGTCTTGCCGCCGCGTGAGTGGCCGGTGGCAACTATCCCCTTCATATCAACAAAATCCTGCGTCTGCAGCCAATCGATGATGACCGTGGTGCCCCATGACCAGCACATGATGGTTTCCCATGAGTATTCGGGGTACGCATCCTGAGCCGGGGTTCGGTTGTTGGACTTGCTCTTACTGACGATCTGGTCTTCGTCTAATTGTTCGCGGTTGTAGGAGATCATGATGTAACCGCGCTCGGCAGCCATCTCGATCTGAGAGATATCTGTTCCACGGTTGTTCCTGATGACGACAGGGAAAGGCCCGGTCCCCGGCGGGATAATCATGCCCGCGTCGAACGAGAAAGATTTACCGCCTGGAGCCGTGATCTTGAAAGTAATCGTCTTGTTTAAACCCTCTCCGGTAACCTGAACCTCAACTTGTTCAGGAGCGGGCGGCCTGACGCCGTACATGTAATGCTGCACCATGGCCTTGAGGTATTCCCGATGCTTCTGCCAGTCTTCGAGGGTCTCAACGCGCTTGCCGTCCTGCATCACGAATGGATCGGGCAGATTTTCGATAATCGGCAGGTCATCCGCCTTCGGGAAGGTGTACTGCTCGGCAGGTTCCGCGACGGCTAAACCGGCGAACAGAAATGTGGCTGTTAAAAAGAGCGGCTTCATCGATTTCATTTTGATTCCTAGGTATTGAACGTAGATATCACGATCGAGACGACAGGGACACCCAGTATACGTATCAATTCACAAAATCAGTGTCTAAAACTCGGAAATTCAAAGCTAACAAAAAGGTGCGCTCTTACTCGGCGGCGTAATCTGCCCCGTTCAGGCTGTCGACGACGCTTTTCAGCCAATTTTCCAGCGCAACCTGCATCGACGCGCGTCGCGGCTCGTCATCGATCGGCTTGGTTTCGCCGGGGTCGTCGGCGAGGTTGTAGAGTTCCCAAGTCAGATTCGACCCCTTCTGGATGCGGTGCAGCTTCCACGGATAGTCGAGCCAGGCGCTGTGTCCGGGCAGCGTATCGGTGGGGTACTTCTTGGTGATGTTGCCGGCGTCGAGCCGGAGGGTCGCCGGGTCGTCAGCGTCTTCGCCCTTCTGCTGAGCCGCGAGCAGCTCTTTCATCAACTTCTCGCTTGAAACGCCTTTGCCCGGAGCCGGGTATTGCCAGAAACCCATCGCAGGCCGAGACGCATCGGGCTTGTTGTCAATCACCGGTAACAAGCTCACACCATCGAGAGGCGGCTGATGATCGACCTTGACGCCGACGATCTCTAAAAGCGTCGGGAAGATGTCGCTGGTGTTGGCCGCAACCTGCGACACGCGGGGCTTAGCGATCTTGGCCGGCCACTCGATGATGCCCGGCACACGCAGGCCGCCCTCGTAGATCGAAGACTTCTTCCCGCGCCCGCCGGTGGATTCGGGTTTCAGACCGCCGTTGTCCGAGCAGTACCAGACCAGCGTGTTGTCAGCGATGCCCATCTCACGTAACGAGGCGCGTAATTTCCCCACCGCGTGGTCGATGCCCGAGATCTCGCCGAGCCAGTCCGCGTCCTTCTGTCCCGCATAGAGCGCGAGGTCTTCGGGTGCCGCACGGAACGGCGCGTGCGGCGAACCGAACCAGACCACCGCGAGGAAAGGCTTGCCCGCATCCTTCGCCGACGACATGAACTTGATCGCCGCGTCCGCCGCGACCATGCTGCTTTCACCCTGCATTTGCACCGCGACGCCCTGCCGGCTCAGGATCGGGTCGTTGTCATAGAAATTCTCCGCACTGAGCCAGACATCAAACCCGCTGTTGCCGGGGCTGACCGGGCTCTGGGTGCGGACGCTGCCCAGGTGCCACTTGCCAAAGTGCCCGGTGGTGTAGCCAGCGGTCTTGAGCGCCTCGGCGACCGTCACTTCCTGCGGCCGAATCGCGTCACCCCACATGAATACACCCATGCGGTTGGGGTGCCTACCGGTCATGACGCTTGCCCGTGTCGGCGAGCAGACCGGGGCCGCTGCGTAAAAGTGATCCAGGCGCAGCGCCGACGACGCCATGTCATCGAGGTTGGGTGTTTTGAGGACCGGATGCCCGTTGTACGCCGTATCGCCCCAGCCCTGATCGTCCGCCATGATCAGCACGATGTTTGGCGCTTGGGCATGGGTCAGGACCGCATGGCAGCAAATGCCTATTGCAAATAGTGCTGATCGGATCAGGCTCATGGATACTCTCAGTTAGAAGAAACTGCGGCGGGCACATCCCAATCGATCGGAAGAGCAGCATCGGGAAAATGCAAGGTCTTAAAGTCGTTGCCGTTGTCTCGCTTGTAAAAATAGAGGTCCGCAAAATCCATCAGCGCGATCCAGTCCTCGATTGGTTGGCCGTGCCCACCCACTCGCCAGTGCAGGGCTATATTCTCTTCCACACCAAGCCACTGGTAAACCTTTTTCGCTGCGCGATGCGTCAGTTCTGTGCCGAGCGGGTTCGCCCAGGAATCACGCGTTGCATTGCCATCATGCAGTCCTCTTGGGGCCACGATTGCTTTATTGAAGTGTGCATCAAAAGGCAATAATTCGTTGTGGTTCGCAAAATCGAACCACGGAGCTGTCCACCAGTATGGCCGCCGCTCTACACTGACCTGAACATCTTGCTGGTTTAGATTCTCTTCAAAGATGCGTATGCTGGCTGTGCCGCCAAGGCCCGAGCAGTTGGGGCCCGCAATCGCGATACGCTCGTCAAAAATCGCAGCGGCCAGGGCGGTCTTGCCTCCTCGGGAATTGCCCGTGGCCACAATCTTCTCGAGGTCAATCACATCCATCTGCTCGAAAGCATCGATCACGAGCTGGTAGCCCCACGCCCAAATGGCGATCGCGCCCCAGGTGTGTTCGGGGTACAGGTCGTATGCGTCCCCTTTTCTGACAAATGCCTTGCTGTCCTTCGCTAAATCCTCTCGCGCAAACTTTGAGACCGCGTAGCCCATCTCAAAGGCTTTACTAATAATGTCATCGCTTTCTTTTACATCCCGATCGTTCTTGATCACCACCGGGAACTTGCCCGGCTTGTTAGGCCGGTACAGGCTGCAGTGCAGCGTCACGCTCTTGCCATTGCGTGTGATCGTGATGTTGAACAGGTCAAGGATCCCCTTCCCGCCCAGCACTTCTTGGGACGAAACCTTCTCAATCACTTTGTCCTTGGGCGAAGGCGGCATCGTGCCGTACTGGTAGTGCACCAGCATCGCCTTGAGGTATTCACGCTGCGCAGGCCATTCTTCCTTCGATTTAACCAGCGTGCCGTCCGGCTTCAGAAACGGGTTCTGCAGGCCCTGCGTAGCCGGCAGGTCCTTCACATCAGGAAAATTGTAGTGTGCATCTTCCGCGAAGACCGCCCGGGAATGAGTAAATCCCGACAACAGCAGCAGCCCGATTGCGACTCCGGGAAGAAATCTTTGTCGATTTTTTCTAACCGTCATTTTGCATCCTCTTTATATCTGGCGAATTAATTCAATATCTGGCAGACGCAGCGGGCACTCGTTCAATGCGATGAGTTCTACTGATCGCCTCTGACCACAGGCTCAGGGCACTTCCCAAGTCACCGGCAATGGCGCATCGGGATAAATCCGACGATTGAAGACGTTTCCGTTGTCTCGCTTGAAGAAATAGAGGTCTGCGAAATCCATCAGGGCGACCCAGTCGCCTAAGGTCTGGTCGTGCCCGCCCGGACGCCAGTGCAACGCAAGATTGTCTTCGGCATCAAGCCACTTATAGACTTTCATTGCAGCGCGCTGCGCGAGCTCAGTGCCGTACGGGTTGGCCCAGTAGTCCTCGGTCGCGTGGGCGTTGTGCACCGGGCGCGGGGCCAAGACGATTAGATTGAAGTGGGCGTCAAACGGCATCACTTGTTCATTGTTGGCGAACTTGTAATACTCGGGGCTCCACCAGTGAGCGTGCGGCACGACATGCACTTGAATCTTTTGTTCGCGCTGACCCGTTTCGAAGAAGCGGGCGCTGGCCGTCCCGCCCAGGCCCGATGAGTTCGGGCCCGCGATCGCAATACGCTCATCGAAGATCGCGCCGGCCAGCGCGGTCTTGCCGCCGCGCGAGTGCCCGGTGGTCACGATCTTATCCATGTCAATGACGTCCATCTGTTCAAACGCATCGATCACCAGCTGGTAGCCCCACGCCCAGACGCCGATCGAACCCCAGGTGTACTCGGGGTACAGGTCGTACGCCCCGCCCTTGCGGACATTTTGGCGACTATCCTTTGCCAGGTCTTCCCGTGCGTATTTTGCGATCGCGTAGCCCATATCGATCGCTTTGCTAACGATATTGTCTTTCTCTTTCACATCACGGTCGTTCTTGATCACGACGGGGAACTTGCCCGGCTTGTTCGGACGGTAGAGGCTGCAGTGCAGCGTCACGCTCTTTCCGTTTCGTGAAACCGTGACATTAAATAGATCGAGGATGCCCTTGCCATCCAGAATTTCCTTGGAGGACACTCTTTCCAAATCAATTTTTTCGGGATTCGGCGGGACCGTTCCGTACTGATAATGGATCAGCATCGCCTTGAGGTATTCACGCTGCGCGGGCCATTCTTCCTTCGATTTAACCAGCGTGCCGTCGGGCTTCAGAAACGGGTTCTGCAGTCCCTCGGTCACGGGGAGGTCTTCGACCGCAGGGAACTTGTATTCAGCCTGCTGCGCGGAGGCGGCCGGACACGGGGCCATAGCCATAAGTATCGGGAAAACCAGTGCTATCCTGGCCAGACAATAGTGCTGTGCTTTTTTGATTTTCATTTTTGTTGCGGGCGTAAAGGGATCGGGAATCAAACGCTCAGTTGCAGTGACTAAAGTCCGATTTTGGCATACATCTCAGGGAGTTTCCCACGACACCGGCAGTGGCTCATCGGGATAAACCACACGGCTAAAGTCGTTGCCGTTGTCCCGCTTGAAGAAATAAAGGTCCGCAAAATCCATCAGCGCGACCCAGTCCTCGTAGGTCTGCGCGTGACCGCCGGGACGCCAGTGCAACGCGATGTTCTCTTCCACACCCAGCCACTTGTAGACTTTCTTCGCGGCCAGGCTCGTCAGCTCTGTACCCAGCGGGTTGGCCCAGTAGTCCTCGGTCGCGTGAGCGTTGTGCAGGCCCCTCGGGGCCAGGATGATTTTGTTGAAGTGGGCGTCGAAGGGCAGCACTTCTTCTTTGTTCGCAAACTTGTAATACTCCGCACACCACCAGTGAGGGAACGTTACAACATGATCCTGGAAGCGTTGTTGTCGCTGGCCCGGCTGGAAATAGCGGGCACTGGCGGTCCCCCCCATTCCCGAAGAGTTCGGGCCCGCGATCGCAATACGCTCATCGAAGATCGCGCCGGCCAGCGCGGTCTTGCCGCCGCGCGAGTGCCCGGTGGTCACGATCTTGTCCATGTCGATGACGTCCATCTGTTCAAACGCATCGATCACCAGCTGGTAGCCCCACGCCCAGACCGTGATCGTGCCCCAGGTATATTCGGGATAGAGCTCAAAGACGCCTCCCTGTCGGATGAAGGCCCTGTTGTCTTTTGCCAGGTCTTCCCGTGCGTACTTGGCGATCGCGTAGCCCATATCGATCGCTTTGCTAACGATATCGTCTTTCTCTGTGACCCCACGGTCGTTCTTGATCACCACCGGGAACTTGCCAGGCTTGTTAGGCCGGTACAGGCTGCAGTGCATCGTCACGCTCTTGCCGTTGCGCGTGATCGTGATGTTAAACAGGTCGAGGATACCTTTACCGTCCAGCACTTCTTCGGATGAAACCTTCTCGACCACCGCATCCTTGGGCGAAGGCGGCATCGTGCCGTACTGGTAGTGCACCAGCATCGCCTTGAGGTATTCACGCTGCGCGGGCCATTCTTCCTTCGATTTAACCAGCGTGCCGTCGGGCTTCAGAAACGGGTTCTGCAGGCCCTCGGTCACGGGGAGGTCTTCGACCGCAGGGAACTTGTATTCAGCCTGCTGCGCGGAGACAGCCGGGCTAATTGCTAAGGACAATAGAAGCAGAAAAGCCGAAGTTTGCCGTGCGCCAGTCAGAAGATTAGAGAGAGAGTATCTCATTTTAAGCACCACCTTTGCTCAATAGAAAGACGCGTTAGACTTTATTATTTACGTCTTTACAAAGCAGTGCAGAATTTGCACGGACGTATGCTTAGTCCGTCGTCGTAAACGGCGATGCGGGCAATAAAGCCTTGTTGTAAAGATTGCCCGTGGTTAAAGAGTCGTAAGCGTAGCGCACGGCGGTGGGCTTGCTCACCTCATCACTCCAGACCACAACACGCTGTCCATCGATCTGGGCCTTCGCCCAGTACCAATTGCCTTGCGAATCACTGATTGCAAAGCCTTTGAGCTCGCCATCCTTGACAATCTCGACCGGGTCCATATGGTCCGCGCCTTCTTTTTGGCCTACGACAAGGCCGCTTTCGGCGTAATCGAAGTTGATATAAGCCTTATTGCCCTCGATCTCGATGGACTTGTAGATCGGTCCGGAACAGACGATATCTCTGCCGTAGTTTTTCGCTAGCGCCCACAGCGCGAGGCGCTTGCCGACATCCTGCTTGTTGTTGGGGTGGATCTGTTCGGTGTTGCCGATATCGTTGGTTACCGCCATGCCGGTGTTAGGCAGGCGCAACGCGCGGCGCTGGCCTTCCAGGACCGGGCCGTTGCCGCCGCCCTCGGGCTTGCCGGTGTGTCCGCGCTTGAACGGCGCGATCTGCACCCAGTAGAACGACATGTTGTCGTTCTTAAACTCTGTACGCCAGCCCTTCACGAGCGCTTCTTTGAGGTAGTTGTAGAGCAGGCCGTCCTCGGCGTTCGACTCGCCCTGGTACCAGATCACGCCGCGAACAACCATGGGCGTAAGCCCCGCGACCATGCCGTTGTAGATCGTGGTGGCGCGGTCAGTTGGCCGATCGCGGTCGCCCGACATGAATTCGCCCTTCTCAATCGCTGCGCTTAGCGCGCTCAGCTCCTTGACCTGCTTGAAGCCTGAAGGCGGCGTCCACGGCTCGATCCGTGTCGAACCCCAGCTGGTGCTGATCAGACCGATCGGCACTTTTAATTCATTGTTTAATTCCCGCCCAAAGAAGTAGCCCACGGCTGTCAAACCCGCGGCGTTAGAGGGCGAACAAGCCTTCCATTCGCCTTTCTGTGCGTCTTGCTGGGGCGTATCAGACTGCACTTTCTCCGGCATGTTGAAGAACCGGATCGACGGGTAATCCGCCGCCGCGATCTCCTCGTCTGAGTTCGCTGCACGCCTCAATGGCATAAACATGTTGGACTGTCCCGAGCAGATCCAGACCTCGCCCAGCAGCACGTCCTGCAGCTCGACTTTATCGCTGCCGTTGCTCACGGTTAGATTGTGCGGCTTGTTGTCCGCATCCATCGCGGGGAGCTCGACCTGCCACTTGCCGTCTTGGCCGGCCGTCGCTTCAGCACGAGCGTCAGCAAACTGAACGCTTACTTTGTCGCCCGCGTCTGCCCAGCCCCACACACGGACGGGCATCTGCTGCTGCAGGACCATGTGGTCGGTGAAGGCGTTGGAAATACGAAGCTCGGCACTCGCCCAGGGTGCGGCAAGTGCAAGCAGAGTAAACATTTTTGCGCGTAAAAGCTTCATCAGATGTCCTTCGAAGTAAAAGTGTTGAATCTTATTATATTGCTTGTGGATGCCTAATTCAGGCATTTTGCAGCACTCTACTCTTGATTATCTCCACTCGCAGGCTGCAATTCAACCAATTGCGGAAGGATCGTTTCCTGATATTTCCGTCGTATCTCCTCCAGCCGATCCGGGTAACGGCCTGCCAGATCCTGCGATTCCGCAGGCTCGGCACCGATATTGAAAAGCGCCCCGTGGCTTGACTCGATCTGCTGGTTATCCACCAGCCATTTGAAGTCCCCAACCCGCACCGCCCAGTCCTTGCGGCGATCTCGCCTGAAATAGAGCATGTCTCGCGCGGCGTAGGGCTCTTTGGTGTTGAAGTGTGGAGCAAGGTTGACCCCATCAAAAGCCCGATCGCTTGGCAGCTTACCGCCCGCAAGCGACACCACCGTGGGTAGGATATCCATAGACGAAATCAGTAAATCACTTTTCGCGCCCTTATCAATCCTGCCCGGCCAGGATAACACGAAAGGCACGCGAACGCCGCCGTCGAAACAACTTCCTTTACCCCCACGCAAGGGCATGTTCACCCCGCCCAGGTCGTTGGGCCGGCTTAGCGCCGCGCCGTTGTCGCTCATGAAAAAGATCAGCGTGTTCTCACGCAGGCCCTGCTCCTCAAGGGTGTCCAGAATTTTTCCGATCCCGTCGTCTGCCGCCAGCAGCATCCCGAGATAGCATAGTCGTAGGATGTCCTCGTCCAGACCCTCGCCCTGGAATTTGCCAAAGTCGTACGCGGGGAAAGGCTTGCCCGGTTTATGCGTAGACTGACCCTTCATCCGCTCGTAAACCGGCGCCCACTCCGGCCGCGCTTCAACCACACGCTGAATCAACGATTCATAAACCCTGAACGGGCTATGCGGCGCGTTGTATGCGATGTATGCAAAAAACGGCTTATCCTCTGAACGCTTGATGAACTCTAAAGCCTCGTCGGTATACGCGTCGGTCACGTATCGGCCGTATGCACGCGCAGACCGCGCCTTGTCCCTCCACGAAGGCGGGTCGTCCAGCCTGGCCATGAAATAATCTTTTTGCGCGGGGATATCTCCCCAGTAATAATCGAACCCTCGGTCGGTCGGCAGTTGGCCTTTGCCCTCTCCAAGGTGCCACTTGCCCAGTGCCGCAGACTGATAGCCCAGGGGCTTGAGCAACTCTGGGATCGTGATTTCCTCTGCCGGAAGCACCGCATCGTTCTCCTCGAATCCAAACCGGCTGCCTGACCGCCCCGTCATCAACGATGCACGCGACGGGCCGCACGTCGAGAAGGCGACATAACCATTCGTAAACACCGTCCCTGAAGCCGCCAGCCGATCAATATTAGGGGTGTAGACCTGCGAAGAGGCTTCAAAACCCTGGAAGCCCACGTCCGCATAGCCGAGGTCGTCCAGCAAAAAAACGATCACGTTCGGCTGCGACCCCGCAGCAAACGCAGGCGACAAATGCCAGACGATCAACGCGGCGAACAAACCGCATGCAGCGAACCAACAAGTCCCGAGTTGTCGAAAGTCGACCATTTGACAACTGCTTTCTTTGCCGGCCTACTGGATCGGAGATGCTCGGTTCAACCTGTACATGTAGGAGCAGTGCCAGTGAGCTTTACCGTAGGAACTACGTTTTTTAGCCCGAGGTCTAGCGCTAACAACCACTCAACGCAAGCCCAAGCCAATCACGCAGCAATCACAGGGCAATAGATCACTCCCGCTCAGACTTTGCGTTTTCCTCACGGTCCCAGCGCTTGTCCACCCAGCGAGGCGGGATCATCGTGCTATTCCATGCGTCCCACTTTTTCTGCAACTCACTCGCTTTATCGGGGAATTTGCCGGTCAAGTCGTTTTGCTCGCCGATGTCTTTAGAGAGGTCGATCAGGATGGGCTTGTCCTGCGTGCTCAGCGCCTTCACCAGTTTCCAGTTGCCCTCACGGATCGCGTACTGAGAGCCAAACCGCCAGTACAACGCACGATCAATCGTCTGGGTTTTCTGGGTCAGCAGCGGCATCAGGCTGACGCCGTCGAGTTGCCAGTCCGATTCCACCTTTGCGCCAGCAGCCTCAATGGCGGTCGGGAGCACATCCAGCTGGATCACCGGCGTGCTGTTTGTTGTGCCCGGGGCGATCTTGCCCTTCCAAGAAACAACGTAGGGGACCCTGATACCGCCTTCGAACACATACCACTTTCGGCCGCGAAGTCCGTCGTTGTCATAGCCGGCCGTGTAAGCCTTGCCGTTGTCGCTGATGAAGAACACGAGCGTATTTTCTTCAAGACCAAGCGACTTGAGCTTTGCCATGATCTGCCCGATGGCGTCATCGAGTTCACGTGCCATGGCCGCGTAATTGCGCACCTTCTGATTTTCGATGCCCTTAAATTCATCCAGCGCCGCTTGACCGGCCACGTGCGGCGTGTGCACGGCGTTAAAGGCGACATAAAGGAAAAACGGGTCCTTCTTGTGCGAATCCATAAACCCGCAAGCTTCGTTGGCCCATCGACCGGAGGTGATCGGATGGCCTTCAACTTCTCCGATTTTCTTGGTCCCGATGTAATACTCAGAAGGATTCTCGGTGACGTTGCCCTCGTGTCCGACGAAGAAGTCGAAGCCGCGTGATGTTGGGAAGAATTTCTCATCGGTCGTGCCCAGGTGCCACTTGCCCACCATGCCAGTCGCATAACCCAGCTTCTTCATGCGCTGGGCCATCGTCGTTTCCGAGAGCAGCAGTTCACGCCCGGGGGCATGGGAATTGGAATCGTGCCCCGTGTGCGCCTGGTATCGGCCCGTCATGAGTCCGACTCGGCTGGGGCCACAGATCGCGGCCGAGACATATCCATCCGTGAACACCATGCCGTTCGCCGCGAGCGCGTCCATGTTCGGGGTTTTCATCAGTGTCCCCCCCGTGTATCCGGGCAGATAGCCCATGTCATCCACATAGAGGACCAGGATATTCGGGGCGCCTGCTTTTGGCGTGTCTGCGCGCACAGGTGTCGCGGTGATCATCGCCGACACGAACGCCAGCAGGAGTGCTTTAGTTATCTGAAAATTCATAGTTTTTGCTCCCTTATCAAGCGGTTGTTTAATCTTTCTTAAAGACACCTTCTGCAAAATCAAGGAAGGCGTTCCAGTCTTGTTCTTCCAGGCCGTGGCCGCCCGAGAAGATGTGGTATCCGGTCTTGCCGACGTGTCGGGGCGTGTCGAGCGCGGGCATCTCGGGGTCGCTGATGTGTTCGATCCCGAAAAGCTCATACACCGGACCCGCTTGAACCACGGAGGTGTACTCACCGCGCGGGTCAGCCCAGAGGTCACGGTCTTTGCTGGCGACATAGACAGCACGAGGCGCGATGAGCGCGATCAGTTCGTGCTGATCGATCGGCAGCTCACTCTCGTTCTTGTCATACTTTTTGAAGTTGCCACAGAACCAGTGCGGGAAGGTCTTGTTGATCCGTGCGACGGATTCGCCGAAGGCTCGGCGTGAAAGCGCCGCCCCGGCGCATCCGGAGTTGTTGCTGTAGACGAGTTTGAATCGCGTGTCTTCGGCACCCGCCCAGAGTGCTGCTTTCCCGCCGCGCGAGTGTCCGACGACCGCCGTTTTTTCCGGGTCGATCTCGGGCTGCTCCAGGCAGTAGTCCAGCGCACGGCTCGCGCCCCAGCCCCAGGCCGAGATCGTGTGCCAACGTGTCATCGGGTCGCTGTCTGGTGCATCGAGCAGCGAGCGGATCCCTTGCTCATACCCATGAGTTTTATCATCCGGGTCGACCTTCGACATCCCCATGCTGACCGTGGCATAGCCTTTACGCGCCAGCATCTCGGCGGGCCAAAAGGAACTCTTCTGGCCTACCGCCTTGTCGAGCGACTCGATGGACCAGCGGTGGTTGATCAGGATAATGACCGGGACCGGGCCGACAGACTTGGGGGTCACCAACACAAAGTCGAATGAGCGCGCCCCTTTTTCGGTCTTGATGTCCACCGCAACATGCTTGGCCGTTGCGCCGATGCCGTAAACATTTTCCTGCTTCGCGATTTCCTTGAATTCAACTTCATACGCAGTTGAAGGACGGATGCCGTAGACATTCTCGCGCAAGAGGTTCAGGACCTCGGGCCGACGCCGAGTGATCCAGTCCTCGGCAGTCTTCACCGGCGAGCCGTCTTCAAAGACCAGCGGGTCAGGAAGAACGAACTTGGGCACATTCTCTTCACGGACATTCAGTCCCTCGCCGGCCTCATCAAGTTTCGCCTGCATGCTTTTGACCTGCGCATCGAACGCACGCCAGCCCTGCGGTGAGGAATCTTGAGCAAGGCTTGTGACCGGTATACCAATAAGAACGAGCGTGACAAAACCTACAGAATAAAGATTCGTACGTTTCATCATGATGCGTTTGCCCTTGCTCAATAAACAGTTCAATCACTCAATTTAATTTCGGCCCCATGAGAGTGCAGTTGTTGCATTAACGCCTCTTTCATAGTCGCCAGCATCCCGTCCGGATCACTTTGCGCAAGGTTGTGCATCTCGTAAGGGTCTTTGGAGAGATCGAACAATTCCACGGCCGGGCCGGCGTAAGGATCAATCGCAAGGGCATCCTGCGCCCTTAACGTCAGCTTGTAACGCTTGCCTACCAAACTCGCCCACGCCAGTGAATTGGGCACAATATCAGGATTATTGATATCAAATGGATATTGCATCACCAGGACGTTGTCGCGTGGCTCAAGCATCGACTTGCCATATCGCCTGTCATCCTCCGGCAAAGGCGCGCCGACCATCGCCGCCAGGGTTGGCAGGATGTCCGCCTGGCTGACCGGCTGGTCGAGGACACCCGCTTCTTTGAGTTGATCAGCACCCGGCCCAAACCAGATCATGGGCACGCGCTCGCAGATCTCGTACGGGCGCTGTTTCCACAGCAGCCCCTTCTCGCCGAGCATCGTGCCGTTGTCGCTGGTGATGATGATGATCGTCTGTTCGAGTCGGCCCGCGTCGCGCAGCGCCTTCACAACTCGCCCTAGCGCGGCATCCACATCCTCGATCATCTCGGCGGTGCGCTCGTGGCCGTCTGTCGCCATCTTCCGCTTGGCGGGCGGAAGCGCATCAAGTTCCAGGTCCGGCCTAGGCGGAACCCCCTTGCCGGTGTACTTCCCCAGCCGTTCTTTAGATGGGTTCCAAGGCGTATGCGGCGCGAACGGACAAACAAACGCGAAGTACGGGTCGGTCGATTCCAGCGCAAATCGTTGCAGTTCATCGAGAACGACATCGGTCTGGTGACCTGGGATCGTCTGCTTCTTGCCGTCCAGTTCATACTCCTGGTCATAGTACTCATGCGTCTCGTAGTAATCTTTGCGCTGCTGAGGGGTGAAGCCTTTGGACTCTGCGGGCCAGGTCGGGCCGACTAATAAAAACTGCCGCGTCCATGACTGCTCACGGTGCATGTCGACACTTTGTTTTTCGTAGTCCTTGCCGATGATGGCCGTGCGGTAGCCCGCCTGATGAAAAACAGATGGGAGGTATGCTCCGCCCAGCTGCTCGGGCCAGACCAGGTTGTTCAGTCGGCCGTGGGTCGAGGGCATGCGTCCGGTCAACATCGATGCCCGCGAAGGCCCGCAGACCGGGCTGGTCACGTACATCCGATCGAGCACCACGCCCCTCTTCGCCAGTTCATCGAAGTTCGGCGTCTGGATGTAGGGGTGCCCCGCCGCCGTCCACTGGTCGTAGCGCATATCGTCGAGCAGCAGCACGACGATGTCTGGGCGAGCCGGTGTGACCGCGTCCAGGGCGATTGTCGGAGACGCCAAAAAGGCCATCAATAATAAAACCGCGCCAATCTTTCGATAGGCGCGGTTGATTGCTTGCTGCATAAACCGACCAAGAAACATACTTAATCCTGGAAAAACAGCTCGGACGTCATCGTCCGACTCTTGGATACGGGTTCCGAGTGCAGGTCTAAGAATAACACGTTCTTGGTGTCGCTGGGGTGGCGGAAGTCGGGGTGCACGCTACCCGTGTTGCCGTACCACTGCTGATTGGCGTTGACGTAGAGGGTCTGGGTAAATCCGGTGGTCGCGTCTCCACTCGTCATCGAGCCGATATCCGCGATAAACATGATGTCGTCCTGCGAGACGCCCTTGAACTGCGCCTCAGGCCGCAACCACCACTGCGTGACGTAGGTTGTTTCGTCTACGCGCTTAACGCCCTTGGGCTGGAAACCTCGCGCGGGGTTGCAGAGCAGACGGAAGCTGCTGTGGCCATAGGAGCGGGTGGAGGACCCATCGCCACGCTTCACGGTATCGGGGCACCACAGGCCACTATTCTGGATGAACTCGAACATCGTTGCGGTATTGATGACGGTGTTGCCATCATCGATCAGATACTCCAGCAACTTAAATTCCCATTGGCGCTCAGGATCCGATTCAATCGGGTCCGTACTGGCGGCGGTGTAATAGCCATCGTGATCCGCCGCGTAGGACGTCTCTGCGATACCCATTTGGCGCACATTGCTCAGACACGCCACAGCCCTGGAGCTCTGCCTCGCACTCGCCAGCGCGGGCAGCAGGATGCTGATCAGCAGCGCGATGATCGAGATGACCACGAGCAGTTCGATCAGCGTAAAACCGGTACGGCGACGATAAAATTTGGTTTTTCCCACGCGATTTCATCCTTTTGAAAAATAGTTGAGCTACTACATCTGCCCCAATCAGGGCTAAAAAACCCAGGCCGCGCCGGTGAGGTGCGGTCTGAGTGAAGGAGGAATTCAATTAGCGACGACGACGGGCAATCAGCAGACCACCCAGGCCGATCAGCGCCAGCGAGCCGGGCTCGGGGACGATGGTCGAGACGGTGAGATTGTCGATCGTGCCCGACCCTACACCGATACGTGTAGCCAGTTTTTCTGCGTCAGAAGCTTTGAAATCAACAACGTCATTAATTGCGTATCCATTGGCAGCGACTTTCGTTACAAGCGAAACGTTAGTGCCGCCAGTAAGCGCGATGTTATCCACCAGGAAGTCAGCCGTGTCGGTCGATAGATTAACGATCATGCTGACCGTGCTGCCATTAGTAACCGTGCCGCCGCCCCATTCAATCAATGCATTACCAACGTTGGTCCCACTTCCGTTCAGGCTGATTCGCAGGCCACCGTCACCAAGGACGACCATGCCCAGCATGCCAAATACGTTGAGTGTGCCAGCACCCAGGCTTGCAACGTAGTTGCCGCCGTTGATAGTCCCCATTTTCATATCAAGCCGGACCAGGTTTGCACCGCCGAGCGAGCCCAGGGTGAAAGCACCTGCCGGGTTACCGGTACCAGCGCCCTTGATCGCGCCAGTAACGGATCCATCCAGCAAAATAGTGCCTGTCCAACTGCCTGTACCAACTTCTGGTGCACTGGTAGTAATTGAAGCGTCTTCAGCGCCAACGAAGTCGTCATCGAAGATGATAGCGGCCGAGGCTTGCGAGGCGAGGCCCAATGCCACGCCGGTTCCAATAGATGCGAGCAATAAACGAGTCATCGTAGTCCTCCTAAGGAGATGGGTGAGAGAAAAACATTGCTGAGTGAACACAGCGGTTCACTTTTGCGAAGAAATGGAGCTAACGCAGCTCCTCCGTTGTTTGTAGCGACCAGATTTCCTGGCGCAGTGCGATTTCATCCGGCTTGAGGGCACGGTTGTAGATGGCTACTTCGTCGATTTTTCCGGTGAACGGCAGGTTCGCATAAAGGCCGGCCTCGTCGTCCCACGATCCAGAGATACCGATCACCGCCCGAAGCGACGGGATGATTGCTGTGGAGGTGCTTTCCATACTTCCGACAAGACTGCCGTTTACATACAGCGACAATTTGCCTTGCGATTTAACCAGGGCAACGTGCTGCCACTGCCCGATCGGGTACTGCTCGTTTTCAAATACGTCGGCCCTTGCGCTCCGCAGGCCAACCTGCTCACGGTGCATGCCTCGCAGGCTGAGCGCTCTCCACCCGGCAATGTTTTCCGGGGCAGCAAGCCTGCTGTCGGTCATACCGAGCGATGCATAACCGCCGAAGACCCGCGACGAAATAGCGTGCCCCTCTTCAAACATCGAGACGAGAGCGGCGTACTGTTCGAAATCGGAGTTAAACAGGCACTCGATCGTGTATTCGTAGGTATTCGGGCTGAATGCCAGTTTGCCCTCGGTGATGAAATGGCTGTAAGGAGCGACGGCGGCTTTGAATGAAGCCGCTTTGCCAAATGCGCCTTCTTCATCAATCCCCACCAGTCCCTCGCCCACCAGGTCGTTGGTCCCCGGGCTAACTTCGTTTTGCACGCGGCTCGCGTCGTCCGACTCAAACCGCCAGTAGGCGAGCGGCGCAGATGTCATGACTGCTCGCTGGTACTGGAACTCGGGCGATCGATACTCCTCGAGGGAGCGAGCAAAAGTGACCCGATCCGACTCGGTCAGAGTCGACGTTGTTTCGGAGACGGTCCCCTCGCGGTCAACACTGGCCATCTTGCCCTCCGAGATCATCAGCGGGCGATCGATGTCTAGTGAATCGGTCTGCTTTTCACGGCTTGACTGCAGCGAAACCAGGCCATCGAACACGGCGACTTTTGTGCCCCTGTCGGGAGCGACCTGAACGCCGAACTGTGTGCCGAAGTCCACGATCTCTGCGGAGGGTGTGTGAACGCTGAAATACTGGGCCGTGCCACCGGCGAGGGCGACGATCCGTCCCGAGCGTAGACGAATGGAGTTATCGTTGAGGATCTGGACCTGGCAAGGGCCTTCGAGAGTAACGACGGCGCCGCGATCAAACGAGAGCTCGACCACGCCGGAGCGCAGGTCGAGGCTTTGGCCCTCGACAAACTCGGTGCTAGCGAGAAGCGGCTGTCCGTCGGCCCAGACCGCCGCGTCCTGGCCGATCAGTATGGCGGGGTTCTTCACCGGCTGCGGTTCGACCTGTGCCACGACGGGAGCAGGTGCCGCCTGCTTTTCAGGCAGGAAATGCACGACAGCGGTTACCAATAGAGCGATCACCGCCGCGGCGGCCAGATAAATCATGGCCTTGGGGATCACGACGACCAGCGGGCCGTCCCTCTCGATTTTGGCCACCGGCTTGTTGCGATCGGCCAAATGCCTGATCAGTTCCTGCTCGGCATCGAGCATGTACGTGATGTCGTTCAGACGCGTTTTATTCGGGCTGGGGTCTTTCAACGCCTCGACGAGCGACATGAAATTGCTTACAGGCGAGCTCGACTCGGGCTGCAATACTTCCCATTCGTCTCTGACGCCAGATAAGGCCGACATCGCGGAGTGGACCAGGGCTTCGCTGATCTCGCGGTGCAGATACGAACGCTCAGCAAATTCCGACACATGCTCCGGCGACTCTTTCAGCCACAGGACAAGTTCGCTAAACTCCTCGGGCGTGCAGACATCATCCAGGTACGCATCAATCAGCTCCAGGGGGGTATTCATAGCTCACCCCCCTTTCTTGCCAGCTCGTCCGAGACGCAGTGCGCCAATGCGGTGCGGATCCGGTGAAGGGCTGAACGCACGGCATTGATCGTCAGCGCGGACTGATTGCTGATCTGCTGCAGCGAGAGGTTGCTGACATATCGCATCTCGATCAGTCGACGCGACTTGGGCTGTACCCGCTTGAGACAAGTTTCTAACGCGTACAGACGCGGGCCGGACTTGCGAGGGGCTTGCGCGTGTGCGTCCGCGATGACGCCGAGCAGCTCATCATCAAAGTACAGCCGGTCGCGGCGCTTGTCTCGGATGTGGCTGAGAATCTGCATTTTCGCGATACCAACGGCCCAGTTCGTAAAAGGTCGACTGCGGTCGTACTTATCAAACTCGCGGGTCGTGATCACCGCGACCTGCTGCAACAAATCGTCCGCCGCGTGCCCATCACGCACCGAAGACCGGATAAACGCCGAAACCGCTGGCTGAGCCAGTACCCAGAGCTGGGCCAGCCCAGGCTGCTCATCTTGGTTTTTCGGCACCGAATCGGGCACAGAACAATCCTCCAACAAGCGGGATAGTGACTCCCCCTTACATACTAGTTTCCAGTTGCTCTCAAAAGATCGCATCTTTTTTGAAAGAATTATTTCACGTTTATAAGATTAGTTAATATATGTGTTTATATTCTAATTAAATGATCGGCCCCGCCACGGATTAAATCACCTTTGTCGCATACAGGCCGACCCCATTGGCCATTTACCAAAAGTACAGGGTGATGCCCTCGCTGTACCGATCACCATTGGGCAGGCTATCTATATATATGAGGCCAGCCCCCCTCCTCCTGAACGGCGTACACGTTCGCCCCGGCTTAAGTACCCCCACGACCCACCGCTCGCTTGCACTAATGACTAGCCCTGTATCTCCAACTTCGTTTCAACCGTCCTGCATTGCGCCTGCACGTTTAAATCTTCCACTCCCCATAAGGCTGGTCATGCGACCGTTCACGGTGATGATGAATTTGAGTTGCCATCTGAAGACAGCTGCCCGTAACGGCAGCCTGCTGGTCGCATGGGCGCTGGCGGGCTTGCTTGCGTTCTCTGCATCAGCGCTGGATCTCTCGCGCCCGGAGTTCGGTTCTGCCGACAAGCCCAGCCGATCATTGCCGCAGTGGATCAACAAGCAGATTGAGTCCGGCGTGAAGAAGATCGTCATCCCGCCGGGGCGTTACTACGTTGCGCCTGACGACCGCATACACCTGGTATTGGAGGGTGTGCGGGATGTAGAGTTGATCGCCAACGGCGTGGAAATGGTCTGCACACAGACGACGCGCGCGATCGAGATCCAAGACTGTGAGAACCTGACGATCCGAGGCCTGACGATCGACTACGACCCGCTTCCGTTTACGCAGGGCAGGATCGTCGAAATGTCTGACGACAAACGCACGCTGACCATCGACCTCTTCGCGGGCTATCCCGCTGCATCCGCCGTCAGGACGGACAAGTGCGAGATCTATGATGCGAAAAATTCGGAGCTCAAGACGCCGACGTATTTCAACATCGAGGTTCAGGCTGTTGATAAGCATCGCGTAAACTTGATCAAGCCGGATTTTTATCCCGCGAGCAGGTCGGGGGAAGAGGTAGGCGACATTGTCGTATTGAATGCTTCGAATGCGCCTGGCGCATCGCAGCCTCACGCGATACTCTCGGAGGGGTGTCGGGGGCTCACGCTGGATCGGGTGACGCTTTATAGTTCTAACTCCTTCGGCTTCTTTGAATCCGACTGTGAAAGCAGCCGCTACAGGCGATGCGTCGTGGACCGCCGACCGCTCGCGACGGAGCTCACGCAGCGCGCCTATCCAAGAGTCAGGAGCATCAACGCCGACGCCTTCCACAGCAAGCACGGCAACTCGCCCTACTACCAGTCGTGCGTCGCGAAATATATGGGCGACGACGGATTCGCGATCAACGGCGATTACAACCTGGTCAGCGGTACCGACGGCAAGATGCTGCGGGTGATCTCCAAGAAGGGAAGGGAGATCGAGATCTCGGTCGGCGATCCGGTGCAGCTCGTGCACGCCGATGGCTCCAGACTGCCCGACGCGAAAGTGCTCGCCATCCAGGAAGCAGATTCGATGAGCGAGCAGGAGAGAAGATACGTTGAGGATAGCAGGCTGATCGATGACACAAAAAGGCGCATGCTCAGGTCCCGGCATATCTTCCTGCTTGAAATTGATCGCGCGGTCGATCTGCCGATCGGCAGCGTCATCGCCGCGGCGAACCGCGTCGGCAACGGATTCCAGATTACCGCCTGCGAAGTCGGGCCCACACGCAGCCGGGGGATTCTCGTCAAGGCAAGCGACGGGATCATCTCGGGCAACACGATCCGCGGGACATGGGGCGAGGCCATCAAGCTCGCGCCCGAGTGGCAATGGATGGAGGCCGGCAGCAGCAACAATGTCGTCATCCAGAGCAATAAGATCCGCGATATCCGCAGCGTCGGCATCGCGGTCTATGCCGAATCAAGCCGCGGCGAGATCGCGGCCGCCGGCGCACACCGCGACATCACGATCCGCAACAACATCATCTCTCAGGCACCAAGCCCGGCCATTGTCGTGACGTCCACGATCGGACTGGTGGAAGAAAACAACCGCGTCACGACCGACCCCTCCATCGAACTGCTCTGGCACAACCGGCTGATGCGGCAAATGAACGGCAATGAGCCCGCCATCTACATCGTCAATCCTTAGCCTTGAATCACCGTCGTCTTCAATAAAAAAGGCTGGTCCATCGGGCCAGCCTTTTCAATCGGAGCAGCAGTTTGCCGCTTGAATTTTTAATCCGCTTGCCTAGCAATCAGCAGCCGGCTAGCCCGCTGATGCAAGCGCCGATTGAAGTTTCAGGGTGAAGTTCATTATTCTTCTGACGCTTCGATCATGACCTTCGCGAGGGTTCCATAGGTCAGCGTCCAGGCTGTTTTGAGCTCATCGTTCCATGCGTCGCCTAAACCTTTTTCGAGCGTATCCAAAAGCGCCGCGCCGACCGTGTCGTACATCGGCGCAGTGACCTTGTAGCCCTTGTGCCGTTTACCCAGCGCCTGGACGGTAGGGACCAGCGCGTCGAGGTTGCTCAGGCCACGCACCGCGGCCGTGATCATCTGCATGAGCTTCTTCTTCTGATCGCCCATTTCCGCGGGGAACAGCGGGCGGAGCGAGGGGTCCAGCTCGAAGAGCTTGCCGTAGAAAAGATCTGCCGCGGTGTCTGCGATGGGAACACATTTTTCCCAGCTGGCCTGAACCATTTGAACTTGTTGCGGGGTCATCGAGGGTCTCCTGGTGGGTTAAAGGTAAACGCTAAAAAGTTAGTCCGATTCTTACTGTTCGGTGTCGGGCTCGTCGGCTTGTGTGACGGCGACCGCGTAATCAACGGCCTGCCTGACCTGTTCGTCGGTGAGGTCTTTGCCTCGCTTGCCGCCCTTCGCAAGCATTTCGCCAAAGCCGTTGGCCGCGTGATCGTACAGGGTATTGATGCCATCCTCAGCCCGAGCATAGCGGCGTTTCCACTCGCGCACATCCACGATCGTCGGCGCGTATTCGCTCTCGATATGGCAGCGGGCGCAGACCTGAACAAAGACCTCCCGGCCGGGCCCGAGTGCTGCAGAAGGCGCGGCGGGCAGTTCATGTTCCGGCCCCTTGTTTTCCTGCGATTCATCCGTTGAGCTCGTCGGCGTTTGAGCCTGGTCGTCACCCGAAGCGCTGTCGCAGCCGGCAGACGATGACAAAAGAATCAGGCAGAAAATCGGGACAATGCATCTGGCGTTCATCATTAATCCTTGCCTCTTGGTGTTCACAAAGAAATGCCGAGACGAGCGTGAGCCCGCCCCGACAGGGTGGTGTTGGGGTTACAGGGGGATACGGATCACGATGCCGCCCATGACTTCGTCCTGTTCAAAGTCGTTGCGTGGTGAATCGGGGTGCTTGTTGTGGCAGTCCCAGCAGGCCTTCGCTGTCGCGCGGTCGGGGTACATCGCGACGAAGTACTTCTGGCCTGCGACTTCTTCTTCGCCGTAGACGGGCTCGCCTTTTTCTTCCATCGTTTTGATGTTGACCTTTTCCCACTCGGTGTCGGGCATATGTTTTTTGTTAATCGCCCATGAGCTGATCAGCCCGTACTCGAATGTGTCGTTGTCCCGCATCGCTTCTTCCGAACCATAGCGGAACTGCTGCGCGGGCAGAGGCAGCGTGCCGGGTGTCGTCTCCCAGTCTTCGCTGCCGTGGAACTTGACTGGCTCCTTGCCATCAACCGAGACCATGACTTCCTGGTCTTTGGTCAAGCGGTTAACAACATTCTTGACATAGACCTTCCGGTCTGCGGCCATCACGGCATGGAGCATGTCCGCGACCAATTTGGGTTCGATCCCGCTCGGCGCGCTCTCGGTGGGAGACCCGCCTCCCGATGAACCACAACCCGCCACACCGCCCGTTACAGAAAGCCCCAGCAGTACCACGCCGGCGGCGCTTGAAATCTTTCGCTTCTTTTTCATCGTAATAACCTTTCGTTTCGGTATCGCACACAAACGCTTGTTAAGCAGGCCCAGGCACCACCCTAGTCGGATCATTCGTTTAACCGCCCCTCCTTCCTCAGTCGCTCCAGCTTCTGCTGGATCATGTCGTAGCTGGATGGAGCCGAATGCGGCTTCTCCGGCGTACTGCTGAAGTTGTTCTCGATCAATCCCTCATCGGCCAACGCGTCGAGCGTGAACTCGACGCCGTGACAGTTGATGCACACCGGGCGGATCATCTTCTCGCTGGGCCGAAGGAAGTCGTTCTGATTGTGCTTCACTTCGATATGCCGGCTTGATCCCGAGCCCTCGTATACACGCGGCAGGTGGCACGTCGCGCAGGACACGCCCGAGCCTGCCACCGCTTCTCCTTTTATTTCCGACTCCCACAGCGAGAAGTGCGGCGACTTCTTGAAGCTGTTGCTGTGCTTGTCGTCATGGCAACTCATGCACGCGCTGACCGAGGCAAACTGCGTATCAAACTTGTGCGAGCTGTGGCACGACGAGCAATTCAGCTCTTTGTCCGCCGCGATTTTCTTCATCGGCAGCCTAGCCTGGTCGGGCGTCATCGCGTCCAGGCCCGCACCCAGCCGCATGCCGTGCCGACTGCCCAGGAACCCGTGCGCTTCCTGCTCGTGGCAGTGCTGGCAAGAATCGAAGGAGGGCTTGTCGACCCACGCAATCATTTTGCGTTCGCCTTGCGGCTGATTGTGGCAGTCCGTACAGTTGATGCCCGCTTTCGCGTGGGCGGTTGTTTCCCATTCGTGCAGCACTTCTTCGCTGACCTTCACCGAGGAAGGGGCGTCGGCATCGATACGCGTGACGTATGCGATAACTTTGCCCATGTCTGCCTGCGTCGTGCGGTAACGCTGGGCATAATCCCGAGTCGGCCGCGTCTGATCCGGGAGTTGCGGCGGCTCCCCCATGTGTTCCACAAGGAAGTTTTCTGAAAGCGCCGAGTTGTCGTGGAAGTTGTGGCAGCCCGAAGTGAGGCAGGTATCAAATCCCAGGCCCGCATGGGATTCTCGGTTTTCAAAGATGTCGTCGTGGCAGGCCTTGCAGTAGTCCCCCGGCTGAGTCAGCCCCATCTCGCCGGTCGCCTGAGGGGTGTGCTCGACGTGGCAGGTGGTGCAGTAGCCGGTCTTGATCTTTGCCGCGTTCATCTCGCTATCGATGGGGTGCAGCATGATCGCCTTGGTTGCCTTGGCGAACTTGTCGATGGGGTGAGAGTCACCGACGCGCTCGAGTTCTTCCGCGTGGCATTGCATGCAGGAGTCCTGATTCACGCCCCCGTCGTCGAAGTGACAAGATGTGCACTTGAGTTCGATCTGATAGTGCCCCGCCGTCGTAACGCCCGGAAGAAAGACCCTCTGGTCCTCGCTTTTCATGTTGCGCAGCAGCACGCCGCCGACAATGATGACGCAGGCAACCCAGAGCAAGATGGCCGCAAACTTATCCAACCTAACCTCTCATCGCGCTAATACATGTACGCCGCCGCAATATGGAACCCCACGAGGACGGGCAAAGGCCAAAACAAAATGATGTGTATCCACGTCAGGATTGGCCTCAGACGCCTGGCACGGACCGCCCATGCACCCTGCCCGCGTGCTTCAATCGCGGTGATCGCTCCCGCTAATGCACCCGCCGCGGTGAGCCCGAGAAACACACACATCAGATAGAAGTTCAGGTTGCGTCCCATGTGCATCCCGGTGTGAACGACCAGGCCGGCAAGGCAGAGCACGCCTATCGCTGCGTGGAACAACCGATACCAGGAATACCCGCCGAGCCTGCCGAGCCACTTGATCCTCTTGCGAAGAGAAAGCACAAGCCCCAGCGCACTTAGGCCGAGCAGGACAAATCCCGTGGTCTGCTTGATCCATCCGACGCGCCAGATTCTGTCGACCCGATACCACGGGCTTGTAAATTCATCGGCGAGGGGAACGGGACCGGCGAACAGCCCAACCGCCAAACCCACGATTGCAAGCAGCGAAATAAACATCATCACCCGCCAGCCCGTTCGACCGGCCGAGGCTTCATCGACCGGGCTTCCTGTGAGCTGCGCGAGCAAAGGCTTGCAAGAACCACAGGCCGTGCCAGCACACGTTTTCTCCATCAGCGCCTGGGCATCGGTACATCCCGACAAGATCGCTGCGGACAGATCGCCCCGAGTGACCTTCATGCAATTACAGACCAGACGACTCGCCGGCCACTGCTGGACGGGCAGCGCGACGGACCCGCTAAACAGGTCGCCGGTCTCGCGGAATCGATTGAGCATCCGCGTGCTGACCGCGCCCTCTCGATCCACCAGTTCCTGGACCTGTGAGATCTGGCTCCAGTCGCCGACAATCGTTGCGCCGACGACGCGGTTGCTGCTGATCAACAGTGATCGCCGCAGTCCCGGCCGAGCAAATGAAACAGATCGGCAGTCGGCGTCGAACAGGCCGAAAACGCCGACGGTGACGCCCACGAGCTTGAGCCGGGTCGATAGATCTCCTTCTGTAAAAACCGCCTTGTTGTTGCCCATCAGGCGTTTGACCAGAATGTCAGCCATCTCATACCCCGGAGCGACAAGGCCGTAGACCTTGCCGCGGTGCAGCGCACACTCGCCGATGGCGTAGATGTCCGGGTCGGAGGTTTCGAGCTTGTCGTTGATAACGACCCCGCCCCGGCTGCCCGCAACCTTGAGCCCTGCCGATTCCGCCAGCTCATCGCGCGGACGAATCCCCACCGAGACGACCACGAAATCCACCACAATGGATGGCCGATTCTCGAACAAGATCTCCAGCCCGCGGTCCGTGGCCACGATCGAGCGCGTGTGGGCACGCAGCAAAACGGACACCCCGTTTTCCTCGATTTTCTCCCGCAGCACCTGGCCAGACGACATATTGAGCTGCCTGGGCATCAGGCCGTTAGCGAATTCGATTACAGATGTTTCAATGCCCAGGTGCTTCAAGGCCTGTGCGGCTTCGAGCCCAAGCAGACCGCCGCCGATCACCGCAGCGGTGCGCGCCGATTGAGCAGCTTTCCGGATCTTGATCACATCTTCAACAGTGCGATAGAGATAAACCCCGCTTTGATCGACCCCTTCAATCGGCGGAATAAACGGGCTGGACCCCGTTGCCAGCACCAGATGGTCATAGCCGATGGACCGGCCGGACTGTGTCTTGACCCGCTTTCGATCACGGTCGATCTCCATCACCGGGTCGCCGGTGTGCAGGTCGATGCTCTGCGACTGGTACCAGGAACGGCTCGAAAGGGTGAGCCTGTCCGGATTTTCGTCAATAAAACTCTCAGAAAGATGGACGCGGTCGTACGCCGGCCTGGGCTCTTCACCCATAACCATGATGCAGTATTGGCCCGTAGGATCGGCTTTCGCAAGGGATTGGCAGAAACGGTGCCCGACCATCCCGTTGCCTACGACGACGATCAGCTTCGCCTGCTCAGAAATCGGCCGCTCAACGGGGTCTGCGCGCACCCCACCTGTCTGGCTTATAGGCAGTGTCTCTGAGATGGAGTCCGCAGTAGGCATAAAAAAAACGCCGAAAGCATGAGCGGAGACTCATGCTGGACAGCGTTGTCCATGAGCAGGGATTTAAGTAACGGATTGCAAATATGGTGCCACACCTGTCGAGTCGTACCTAATAACCCCCGTCTCCCATCCTGATCCATCAAATTAAAGAACCCTTCCGAGCCTGAGCCGGGAAGGATTATTAGATGAAGTTAAGAATGCCTGCCGCGAGGATCGTCCGTTGCGTTGACAGGTCATGCCCGGCGGCGTGTGCAGCGAGTTGCAGATACAGTTAAAGGGCGTGGCCCACCGCCTCAGGACTGTGCAGGCCCAGAGGGTGGCAAAAGGTCCATCCGTACACAATTTTTTTGTAATTCATCCGGCTGGGACAGGTCACGGACGCTTACGGTTTCGGTCTTTGTTCGATCCGTCTTCGCGCTCACGCAGCACTTTAATCAAAACAACGAAAGGGTTGTATTTAACCACGTGCATTGACCACAGCCCACATCATCGGGCAACAACCGAATCGGGGCATCTCAGGCCACGCTCGCGCACAAACTCAAAGAAGGTATCCCCGCTTATCGCCGTACCGTCGTCCAGCAGATAAGGCATCAATTCAAAATCCCAATAACGTTCATAAAACGGCGTACTCAAACGCAACCTCGGTGTCTACCGCGCTGCATTCTTGTATGTAAAGCTATCCAGGAATGGTTCATCAACCCATCTGCGATGGGTATAGCCTGAAACGCTCCTGAGCCTGACCATCGGTTGTGATATATCGGGGGTAGATCTCGGCAGCGAGGCACGAGTGCGCGGGGAGGATATAGACCGGTTGCCCCAGCTTGATCTGGTCGAACACCGGGCGAGTGACCTTTACTTGCGATACCTCCTGGCAGCAGCTGAAGACCTGCGCATCGGCGATCGGCACGGGCTGCCAGCCACCCGACTTGTGCAGTGCCAGCTGGCCGAACAAGCGTTGACCGTCGTAGGTAAACGCATCTTTAGATAGGTGGACCGATCCGCCGTAGACAATAATCTTCATGTCCTGCGCGTACTTGCCAATCACCGGACACGCGACTGCGACGGCGATGTCATCCACGCTGCAAGAACCCACCATGCTCTGCGTGACGTCGTAAAAGACAAAATTGCCCGGCCGCATCTCGTCTACACCATCAAAATTTTCCGCAAGACTGGCCGAGGGTGTGTCTCCCATCGAGATCCTAGCGGTGATGCCCCGGTCCGCAAGCAGCTGCTTAAGCCCGAGCATGCGTACGCGGCCTTCCTCAAAGAGACCGTTCACCTGCTCGCGCCCACGGCAAGCGTAGGTGTGGCCGCAGTGAGTCAGCAGCCCCGCGAAGTTCAGGCGGTCGGATCGCTGGATTAATCTCACCAGAGCAAGAACGCCCCGCTCATCACACCACTTGACCCCGGCCCGGCCGTACCCGACATCGACCTTGACCCACACCGGGCAGCTCACTTCAAGGCTGCTATCTAAAGCCCGTGTCGTTTCGGCGCAATCGACCAGCAGGTTTAGCTTGATGCGTCTGGCGATCGCGTTGATGGCATGGAGCTGGCCGGGGTTGACCGGCACCGCGAGGGTAATGTCTTGCCAGCCGAAATCAGCGAAATAGGCGGCCATATCCAGCGACGACACGGTGATGGCGCTGACGCCCAATGGCCGGAACAACTCGCCGATCGCGGCGCACTGGTGCGTCTTGAAGTGCGGCCGGAAGAACACGCCGTGATGTTTCAGCCGTTCTGCGATACGGGCGATGTTGCTCACGACTTTCTGCAGATCGATCGCGAGATAAGGTTTGTCGAGGGCTGTGGACGTGGAGGCTGTCATCAATCTATCCCTCAAGACATTGTTGGCAATGGGTTGGCAGGAATACGGGGACGGAGTCTTCGACACGACGCCGACAATTCTGACAAAGCGGGCTAAAGTGCACCGGCACTAGTACGCCTACGCGTTGTCTATTAGAAATAGAAAATGGATCGCCCGCAATCAGACGGCCTCGATATTGTGACCGAAGGTTTGATCCTGCGAACTGAATCGGGGTGGCTGGACACCGGCAGAACTGTTTCTGCGATATTTCTCGCTAATCATGAATCCCGCCTGCACAGAACAATCTTCCTAACGTCAAATCCTCAGGGATGAGACAAGGCACTCTTCCTTGAGCCTATGCCGATCAACTACAGCCTGCGCTGGTAATTCGAGAATGCCTTGAGCTTGATAAAACGTTTTTGCAACTTCGTGACGGATCTCGGAGCGAAAGCCTTCGGTCAACGCGTAGTAATTCTCGGTTAAAAAAATTTGAAATTCCTTATTGCATCGGGCAAACCGCATTGATAGACTCCATAGCACATAAATAACTTGAAGGGGCGACCTGCTCTGCTTGCCATGCGTGTAGCGCTCATGGCGTTGGTTTCTTCTTGATTCAAGGTTTATGTTATGCACAAATCTAACGAATTCTGGGAAACGGTTCTAAATCACATTTCTTCATCTCCGTTTTATTCGCACAGAATTTCCTCTGTCGCAAGTAAAGCTTCACCAAACAAATCTTCGCCTCAGCGACCCAATCCGCATTCTTCCCTCGGCCTGGAACCTCTTGAGCCGCGCGTGCTCTTCTGTGCGACGCCGTTTGGGGTTGAGGAAATAGATGTCGAGTACTACCACAGCGTAGATGAGATTGAAATCGCCGAATTGCAAGATACGTCAGCCGCGCCGAGCACTAATGTTGAAGAGCAGTTCGTCGCCGCCGCGTTTCCGAATGCGACCTACGACACGGACCCCGTCACTGGCCTGCCGCTGCTGCACAGCGACACGAATGCGAACACTTCAATTTATCTCGACTTTGATGGCGGGTCTTATAACGGCACCACCTACACCTCTTATGACACCGATGGCAACCCCTCAACCTTCAGCGCCTCCGAGGCCAACGACATCCTCCTGGCGTGGGAGGATGTTTCGACGTATTACGCCATGTTCGACGTGGATGTGACCACCGTAAAGCCGGATGTCCTGAACGTGCCGACGGCATGGATTGTCCTTTCGGGAACCAACAATAGCGGCAATGCCATTCAGGGCAGCTACACATTCTCCTATAACCAGACCGTCGCAACGGGGCTCGTTGGGGGTGGCGCCGTACGCAACAAACCCTATGTATTAGCCCACGAACTAGGCCACATCTACGGCCTGCAGCACCAGGGCGAATGGGACACGACACCGCTCAAAACCCGAGAATATGCATGGGCCGTCGATGGTATTTCGTCCATTATGGGCAGTGATACGCAGGGAAGTGTCTTTAACGGCTGGACGATCTCGACATGGTCGCGATCACCTTCGTTCTTCCAGGACGACGCGACAATTATTGCGGCCGCAATCCTTGAAGAGTCCGGCAGCGGCTACACCGGCGACGGCTACCGCCAGGATGATTACGGCGGCAACCTGCTGACCCCGACGCTTTATGCCACCGCGCTGACCGAGAACGCCGGCACGTGGTACACCGATGGCATCATCGAGCGGCTCAACGATGTCGATACGTTCTCCTTTAACTGGTCGGGCGGCTACATCTCGTTGGATGCCCACGCGCGGGCGCCCGTCGTCAGCACAACGTTGTTTGACTATGCGTCTTCGGTTGCGCTTGATATCTACGTCTTCGATTCATCGGGCACGCTGGTCGGCTATGACGATCCGACCGGTCCAACCGACTCCCAGTGGGGCCTGGACATGAACCTGGCCGCCGGCACCTACTATGTGGTGCTCAAGGGCCACGGCGACACGGCCGACTTTGGCATCTATGACCTGAATATCTCGGCGACGACCGGCTCGGGCCTGAGCCAGCCGATCATCGGCAGCTGGGACGTCGCCGCTCTGGTGAGCGAAAACCCCTCGGGCGATTACGTCAACAACATCATCCTCGGCCTCGCGAACGACGACCCGACCTCGACCAGCGTCGTGGTGGACCGCTCGACCGATGGCGTGAACTGGACCCAGGTCTACAGCCAGTCGGGCTATCAGGCCTCTCGGACCTTCACCGACACCAACATCACCCGCGGCGAGACCTATTTCTATCGCTACGGCATCCTCGGCGGCAGCGGCGGGAATCGGTACTCAAACAGCATCATCGTCCACAGCGCTCCCAAGGCGGTGACCAACCTGACCGGTACGCCCTGGAAGACGGACGCGGTCATCCTTACCTGGACGGAAGTCAGCGGCGACAGCGGTTACTTGATCGAGCAATCGACGGACGGCGTTAACTTCACCGAGGCCGGAAGAGCGCTGCCGAACTATCCGTCCTACACGGTCGATCAGCTCAGCGCGTCAACGACCTACACCTTCCGCGTCAGCACGCTCTCGGATAACCCCAGCGCAACGCCCGCCAGCGCCCAGATTGTGATCGCCACGCCCGCGACATCGGACCCCAACAGTGTCCCGCAGGCGCAAGATGACATCGTGGCCAAGAATGGCGACGCCTCGATTACGATCGACGTCGTGGCCAACGATACCGACCCCGACGGTGATACCCTGGCCATACTTAACACCACGGCACGCGATATCACGCACCCGATCACTCAGCCCAAATATGGCAAAGCGGTCGCGACCCCCAACAATATTACCTACACCCCAAATGCGGGCTACACCGGCGGCGATTCATTCGTCTACGCGGTGTGGGATAACTACATCAACAACGCCGACCCCGTTAATACAACACACCTGGGTATCGACTACGGCACGGTCACTATCCTCGACAACCAGAAGCCGATCATCGCGAACGTGATCGTTAACACTACCGGTGCGCTGGGCTCAACGATCACCGGCGAATCCGTCAGCGTCGCACAGCAGGCCGGCGGCATCACGTCGATCGAGATCATCTTCAGCGAAGAGGTCAACTTCAGCGAAGTCTTTGGCGAGGCGGTTGTGGTCACGTCCAGCGTGACAGGCCTGCCCATCAAGCCGGACTGGATCAAGGGCACGGGGACCAACACCTTGACGCTCGGCTTCACCGACACAGCAGTGACAGGCACCGGCCTGAACGTGAGCTTTGTGAGCGGCAGTGTCATCGACAACGTGGGCTTCAGCCTCTCGCCACTGCGGATCCAATCGGCGATCGCTGACCTGACGGTGCTCGAAAACGCTTCCAATAGTGTGATCGATTTGTCCGGCGTGTTCATCGACGCCTATGGCGCACCGATTACAAACCTCTCGCTGACAAGCAACACCAACCCCTCATTGGTTGGCACAGCGCTGGTCGGCACCAATCTGACGCTGTCCTACAGCCCCAACTCGTACGGCACCGCTGACATCACTGTCCGCGGCACAGACTCGGGCGGTTCATGGATTGAAGACACATTCACGGTCAATGTCCAAGCGATTTCGCCCAAGCTGGCTTCGGGTGTTGTAACGGTGGATAGCGGCGTGTGGACGACGATTAATCTTGAACAAACTTATCAATCCATGGTGGTCGTGGCGACGGTCGTGTCGCCGGATAACACCCAGCCGCCGATGGTGACGCGGATTGATAACGCCTCGGGCTCGAGCTTCGACCTGATGCTGCAGCGCATCGACAACCTGACGGGTACGGTCAGCGGCGTCCAGGTGCAGTACATGGTGATCGAAGAAGGCGTTTATACCGCGGCGCAGCACGGGTTTAACGTCGAGGCGTTCAAGATCAACTCGACCCTCACCAACGGACGCAACAACTGGGGCACCAGCCAGTCCGTCGGCTACCAGAACAGCTACGCCGCCCCGGTGGTCGTCGGCCAGGTGATGAGCTACAACGATACGCGTCAGTCGGTCTTCTGGACAAGAGGCTCGTCATCAACCAACGCCCCCAATAGCACAAACCTCCACGTCGGCAAACACGTCGGCGAAGACCCGGTGACCGCTCGCAATAACGAGACCCTGGGCTACATCGTGTTCGAGAGCGGCACGGGCACGCTCGACGGCGTGACCTTCACCGCAGGTGTGACCACCGACACGATCCAGGGCATTGATGACCCAGGCACCTATACCTACGCGATCAGCGGCCTGACCAACCCGACGTCGGCGGTGCTGACACAGGCGGCTGTCGATGGCAATGACGGCGGGTTCGCGGTGCTGAGAGGCCCGACTCCGCTCACCGCGTCTCAGATCACAATGAACATCGATGAAGACAAACTTCTTGATACCGAACGCGCACACACGACCGAACAGGTCGCCTTTGTTGTCTTCGACGCCCTTCCTCTTACGCCCAAACTGGTTTCGGATGTTGTGACGGTCAACAGCGGCGTATGGACGACCATCCAACTTGGCAAGACCTACCAATCCATGGTGGTCGTAGCGACGGTTGTGGTGGCCAATGCCAGCCAGCCGCCGATGGTGACTCGGATCAACAACGCCTCGGGCTCGAGCTTCGACCTGCTGCTGCAGCGCTTCGACAACTTGACGTCTACGGTCAGCAACGTCCAGGTGCACTACATGGTGATCGAAGAAGGCGTGTACACCGCGGCAGAGCACGGGTTTAACGCCGAGGCGGTCAAGGTCACATCGACCATCACGAACGCCAAGAACAATTGGACCACTGGCCAGGCCGCCAGCTACCAGAACAGCTACGCCGCCCCGGTGGTGGTCGGCCAAGTGATGAGCTACAACGATACGCGTCAGTCGGTCTTCTGGGCCAGGGGATCCGCGGCATCAGAAATCCCCAACAGCACGAACCTCTACGTCGGTAAACACGTCGGCGAAGACCCGGCGACAACCCGCTTAAACGAAACGCTGGGCTACATCGTGTTTGAGACCGGCACAGGAACGCTCGGCGGCGTGACCTTCACCGCGGGCGTGACCACCGACACGATCCAGGGTGTCGAAAACGGCACCTATACGTACGGAATCACCGGCCTGACCGCGCCCACGTCGGCGGTGTTGTCGTCGGCGGCCATCGATGGTGCGGACGGCGCGTTCGCGGTGCTGCGAGGACCGACACCGGTCACCGCAACGCAGTTGACCTTGAACGCCGATGAGGACGCGATGAGCGATACCGAACGCGCCCATACGACTGAACAGATCGCCTTTGTGGTCTTCGAAGGCCCAGGGACGTCGGCGGCCCCCGACGAGCTAACTGCTCCCTCGGCCCAAGAAAAATCCAAAACACCTAAAGACAAATCAATGTACCACTACTACGGCTGGCTCCAGTGGCTGGACGAAAAACAGGCCCACAAGAACGGCACCCATCAAGAGAAGTACTCTAAATCGAAACCGTTCTCCACCGATTCCGAAGAGACAGAGTTAAGCATTTTCGAAATTTAGGGAGTGTACGCTCACCGTAGATAGGGCTTCATCAGAAGATTGATCCCTTGATGTAAACCTCTTAATAAGGGCTGCTCAAAACAAGCGTTTTGAAGCGGCCCTTTTTATCTTCACTGTCCCTTACGACGTTATTGCCGAAAGTCGCGGTGCAGAACAGCTTCTCGAGCAAAGCCTGCATCGCCTGTACCGCTTAAAGACAGACCATCACTGCTGATCTGCCCCTAAGCCAGTACCCGTCAGAGGTGCCCCTTGCCTGAACTTTCAGGATCAAGATCAAAGGGACAGATTCGATAGCTCGTAGCGGTGAGTGACCATTCCATCGCGACCCGCGTTTCGATCCATTATTCTTTGCCCGGTGACCGCATGAATTGATAAGATAGTTTGAGCAAAAAGACTCGCGATAATAACCGGAGGCGCTAAAATGAAACGGCTCACTATTCTTTCCGGTTTAGCTTTGATTCCTCTTTACGCTTGCCCTGCTCTGGCTGAGGCTGATCACCAGGCAGAGCATGCTCAATCCGTAATTCAGGCACAGCTTGCCCGATACGAGGGCTTTACCGAGCCCTCGCGCGAGCTTGTTGTTGAGTCTTATCTGGATGGCGTACTCGAAACCCTCCATGTCAAGGCGGGAGATACTTTCAAGGCGGGAAGCCCGCTGGTGAAACTGGATGATCGGATACAGGCCTTAGCTGTGGAGGTCGCGCGTCTGCGTTCAGAGAGTCTGGCAGATGTCAAGGTCGCAGAAGCGCGTGTTGCCGAGGCTGAGATTGAGTTAGAAAGCCAGGAGCACCTTGTTAAGAACAACAGCGCGACGGACCGGGATGTCCGGCGTGCCAAGGCGGAGCTCGATATCGCTCGGGCAGAACTGGGGCTTGCAAAGGAAAATGTTTTGCTTGCGGTAAAGCAATACGAGATCGAACGCGAACGACTTAAGCTGTGCGTCATCCGTGCTCCGTTTGAAGGCGAAGTGCTTGCACTCGCGACACAGGACGGGGCCGAGGAAGGCGCGGCCCTACAACAGAACGACCGGATCATGCACATCGCGCAGCTCGACCCGCTGATTGCAAAAATCAGCCTGCCTCAACATATCGTCAGTGAACTCGAAATCGGCAAGACCTACCCTCTGGGGCTTGGCACGGATCAAGAAGGTAAGCCCGCACGCCTGACACGCATCGCTTCACAGGCAGATCGCGGGAGCCAACTGATCGAGGTTGTTTTTGAGATCAGCAACCCTGAAATCAAACTACGAAGTGGGCTGCGTTGTCGACTCATTGACATCTCGACGACCTCGCAGATCACCGCGAAATAGCAAGCCCCGGCCAGCGCTAGTGTTCGCGGCCCGCGAAGCCGAGCTGTTCGTCGAGATGTTCGTCCATACGCATCACCTGCTTGCGCATCTGAACGCCCAGATGCTCGGCACGGCGCTGGGAACGCTTGAATGCCTTGCTCTCGAAGGGCGTTGATGGCTTGCAGAATCGAGTGACGAGTTTGGTCGCGTAGCGCCTGATCAATTGGTCTTCGAAAGACACGAAGGATATCGCGCTGCCGGGGTCGCCCTGCCGACCGGCCCGGCCAAAGAGTTGTCGGTCGATGCGTGGCGAATCGTTTCTTTCTGCCGAGATCACGTGAAGCCCGCCGAGATCGGCCACGCCTCTTGCGAGCTTGATGTCCGTGCCACGCCCCGCCATGTTGGTCGCAACGGTAATCATCCCCTCGCGACCGGCCTGCGATACGATTTGAGCTTCTTCTTCATGCCGCACCGCATTCAAGACCTGGTGCGGCAGATTCATCGCTGCGAGCATTCGGCTGACATGCTCACTTGACTCGACACTCCTGGTGCCGACAAGCACCGGCCGACCCGTATTGTGAACTTCATGAAGATGCCCGATGAGCGCTTTATATTTTTCGTCCGCGGCTGCATAGATGCGCTCGGCCAGCTGCTTGCGGATACAGGGGCGATGCGTGGGCAGCGGCGTGGTGATCAGTTTGTAGTTCTGCCACAACTCGTGGCGGGCCTCCCATCCGGTGCCTGACATCCCGCTGAGGTTGCGGTAGCCACGGAAAAAGCGCTGGAAGCTGATGCGCGCAAGCGTGTCCTTGGGCGCCGTGACATCGAGCTGTTCTTTCGCTTCAACGGCCTGGTGTAATCCCGCACGCCAACTGCGATCGGGCATCAGTCGGCCGGTTGATTCATCGACGATAACGACCTTGCCCTCATCAATGATGTATTGCTGATCGCGCAGGAACAGGTGCCGGGCACAAAGCGCCTGGTTGACCAGTTCTTCACGCAAGCGTGCTCCCTGCCAGTAGCCTTCCATGCCCTCACAATGTCTTGCGAGCGCCTGCCTGCCTTTTTGCGTGAAATCGATCTCCCGGTGTGTGCGGTTGATTCTGAAATGCTCGCCTTCGCTGAGCTCCGCCGCCAGTTCCGCCGCGACAGCAAACGAAGCCAAGCGCTCCGCGTCCGGCGATTCCATCGAAATGATGAGCGGCGTGACCGCTTCATCGATCAGTATCGAGTCGGCTTCATCCACAATCGCCGACTCCAACGAGCGCATGATCAATCCCCGGAATGGTTGTTGCCCCTCTGCGAGGACGTATTTGGCGAGCAGTGCATCGGTTAAGCCCGTGATCCGACCAAGCGAGAGGCGATCGCGAAGGTAGTCGGCCGTGACGGACTTATTGGTGCAGTATGTGATATCGGCGGCATAGGCCTGTTGCCTGGCCTGGGGCTCCATCTCCTCTACAACCGACGCGACGGTTAGGCCGCAATACTCATAGAGCGGCTTGATGATCTCTGCATCGCGATGGGCGAGATAGTCATTGACGGTCAAGACATGGCATCCCCGGCCGCGCCAGCCGGCGATCACCGCGGGCAGCGAGCCGACCAAGGTCTTGCCTTCACCGGTTGCCAATTCAATAAAACGACGCTGGGTCAATCCTCGCCCTGCAGCGAGTTGGACCGGGTAAGGCTCCATACCAAGCGTACGTTTGGCGGCCTCCCGAATCTGTGCAAACGACTGCAGTATGTCGGCGTCGCTCGCTCGGCCTAGACGTACAAGCGCGTGGCTCTGGGCAATCGATTCACGCAGCCTCGCATCGTTCATCTCTTTGTACGAAGCGCCTGCTTGGCAAACCTGATTGGCAAAACCAATCAGCCTCGCCGCTCCACGCTGCAGGTGCTTAATCCTTCCCGTGGTGCCATGCCACCATGCATCCAGGCCCTTGGGCAGAGGCTCAACAGGAGCGGTGTACGCGAGCCTACGCCAAATATCGAACCCGATGCCGGCCTGATGTGCGATCGCTTGTTCTGCAGCAATCTGTTGCTGCAGAGGTTCTGACGCCGATGGCTTGAGGGTGTTGAAGCTGGACATTCCAGAGGCCTAACGGTTTTGCAGGAGCTGACGAACAACCCGGTAGACCTGCGCCGCAATCGGACGGTCGGGCATGCTAAATTGCGTGACCACTGCTTGGCCTGGGCGAAATCCTTTCGCGATCGCGGCCTCAGGCGCCACGCTTAAGTGAACCTCGAAATAGGCCCGCGCGGTCTGGCTCTCATTCGGGTCGTCGGGGTCCATGGCAATATCGCCGCCGCCCATCATGCCAAGGGCTTGCGATGGAAGGCGTTTCCTGCCGCTCTCCACGAATCGCGTAATCGTCCCAATCACCTCCCGCTCCGGCTCGCCACGCAGGCGGACTCGAACAGGATCGCCATAAGACAACTCGTTGCGCAAGCGAGGCCCGACATTCTGATCGGCCAGGACAACAATCTTGAACTTACGCTCGCTGACCAGCCTTCCCAGCGAATCTCCCTGGCGCGCATAGACCCCCGCCCGCCCGTCTAGTTCGGATGATGACCACGTCCCCGCGAAAGGCGCAATGACCGTAAGATTCTGCTCGCGGCGTTCAAGGTCTTTAAGCTTTGTCGACAGAGCATCTCGCTGATCATCTATCGCCTGGGCCAATACGAGTTGGCCCTCGGAAAGCAGTTGGCCGTACCGCGCTTTCAACTCATCTAGCGTGGCGTCAAGCTCCCTACGCTCGGCGACCAACTCCTGGTTAATGCCGCGGGCGATTACGGTGTCGGGCTCGATGATATTTGTCCCTGATTCAACCAGGTAAACCAACTCGCCCTCGGTCTGGACAAAGAGTTCGCGTTCATCGTCAGCTTCAATCAGACCGGAAGCGGTCTTCCACTCCGGGATCGGCACCACACCAAAGAGAACAACCAGCGCCGCCGATGTGCCCAGCGACCATGCAATCGAACGCGTACGCGTTCGGGAGAGTTCGGGATTGGTCGCCAGGTACTGAATGAGCTTGACTATCGGTACGACCACGAAGCCCACAACCGATGTGATCGCCATCGCGGCACCCAAAAAGAAAAATTTGTCGGCCACGAACCAGACAATCGTCAAGGTAATAAAGATGCGGTAGAAAAATGACAAGACGCCATAAAGGATCAGGACGGGCACTTCCGCAGCGCCATGCGAAGGGTTGTAAGGCCGGCGTACATTGAAGGCAATCTTCTTCACAATATAGTAGAGGTAATCCTTGCTTCTCTGGGCAATGTTGGGCATCTCAATCAGGTCGGAGAGGATGTAGTAGCCATCGAAACGGATCAGCGGGTTGGCGTTAAACAGCAATGTTGTGACCGATGCGACGAAGATGACGTTGAACGCGAGTTGATGCAGCGTACTCGCCGTATCGGTCTGCACCCATACCAGCACCGCCAAAGCTGCGACCGCGAGTTCGACGTACATCCCTGCCGCGGCGACAAATGCCCGCTGCCATTTGCTACGCAGGGCCCAAGAACTCGACGCATCAACATAGGGCATCGGTATAAACGCGATAAGCATCACACCGACGGTGTGGACCTCGCCGCCGTTGTTGCGTCGCTGGCAAAAGCGCTTGCACGTGACGCCGTGTCCTAACTCGTGCAACAACTTGATCCCGAACATCGACACATAAAGCAGCCAGAGATTCGATGGCGACAAGACCCCCTCGGTACCGCCGGCCGGGTCCCCGAACACCTGAGTGATCATCAGGTCCGCCCTGCCCGAACCCGCCAATTCAAACAGCGCGTAGCCCATGAGCGCGAACCACATACCGATACCGATCGGCCCGAAGAGCCAACCAAGGATCGGTGCCACCCGTTCCAAGACGCGGTCCGGATCAAAGAGCGGGATCCTTGCGAACAAAATACTCGCCAGGTAGCCACGCACCTCACGCTGCTTGCGCTTTTTGTACCGCTCAAACATCCCCGAGGCATCGGCCGGAAGACCGCCCTCGATCAGGTTGTTCGTATAAAACTGGCCGAGCAGATGGATGACTTCGCCCTGCGTTGGCGCGTCGTGCTCCATCTGTTGGCAGACAAGCTTCCAGACGTCATCGATCGTTCGCTTTCCATCGAGCAGGCCTACCATCCGGTAGTTGCTTTCGTCCAGGCGGTAGAACTTATTTGTCGTTGGATCGCGAAGCACATACCAGACCCTGCCTCGGTAGTGCTGCCTTTCGGATTGCACCGTCGCCCGCAGCCTCGGTCGCATGGCAGTGACGCGGTACCAGCTTTCATGAAAGGTTGGGCGGTCCACCGGCATGGATCAGTGCTCTTCGACTTGTGACATTAAAACCACAGCTTTATCCGCACCCAGTTCACCGCGTCGCGTGTCCAGAGGTAAGCGTAGCTGCGCTTCGTGACATGCACACGCGCCATACCCTCAACACCGGGACGCAGCCACGGGGTGACTTCATCGAGTGAGACACGTACACGAAAAACGTTCTGGCCCTTGACGACTTCTGCCTCGGGCTCTATCCGCTCGACCGTAAACCCGATGAACTCGCCGGGATGTGCGACCGATGCCAACTCGCCACGCGAGGGGGCTTGAGGGTGTTCAACCCGGGAGCGGACATCGCCGATGCGGCTCGCGGGCACCAGCAGTTCCGCACGCATCGCGTCGAGAGGTGCGATCTCAAACAGGACCTCGCCCTTTTCCAAAACACCGTTGATGCGTTGCCGCAGATCGCCTTCGATGATCACACCAGACACCGGGCTGATCAGGGTCGATCGTTCGATACGGTGCCGGTACAAATCGACCTGCGCTTCCAGCCTGCGGACATTGGCGAGCGCAACGTCAACACCCGCCAGATCATTCTTACCCCTCGCCGCGTCTGCCTGCGAACGAAAGTCTGCAATCTCAGCCTGCAACGAAGCCATCTCCACACGCAATTCACTTGTATCCAGCAAGGCTAGCACCGTCGGGTTTACCCCGGACCGATCGCTGCCGACGACCGATTCGTTGACCTCGATCCCTTCGCCAACCGACAGCAGTGTGCCCGCATAGGGTGCCGTGATGATTTGTCGGGTGGATGTCTGCACCGTAAATGACGATTCGACGATGTCGTTGCCCTCAGCAAATATTGCAAACAACAAAAAGGCACATCCCGCGATCGCCAGCAGCTTTGCCCAGGTGTGCTTCGGGCCCACTACCAAGGCCGCGGCCTCGCGAAGCGACATCGCCACGCGTGCACCCAACCAGCGGTCGTCGAGGTGAAACTGGTGCAGGCGGGCAGTGAACAGATTGGCCGTAAGCCTAAGCGCCTCGATTTCGTCTACGCGCAGCTGATGATCCGCCGGCCACTCAACCGCCATCGCACCAACCACTTTATCCTGCAAACGCAGCGGAAGAACACACATCTTGCACGGCCCGTGCTTGTCCGCGTAACGCCGAGCCTGCCGGCTGATCGTCGTTGCCGACGCCGGCTCAGGGACCAGCACCTCGCTGTCCTGATCAAGGCATTCCTCCATCGCGGACTCGAGGTCCTGCACGATCTGCATTTTACGATTGATATCTTCAGTGCTGCTCATCGCACGCAGCTTGATGTCCCGTCCCATCAGGAATCCCACCGACACCCGAGAGGCTTTCCAGGTATCCGCCGCTTGATTGCAGAGACCGATCGCTGCCGACTTGAACCGGGGCTCGCGGTTCACCGAATCGAGCACACGCATCGCATGTGACATGGCCAACTTCTGGCGCCGCTCCTGACGAAGCTCATGCGACAAACGATATCGAGCCACCATCTGCACGGCCCGCTCCAGATACCGCATCGCAACCAGCCCCGCCGCCTCCTCGCCACGATCCACGAACAGGCACAAGACAGCAGGCACAGCATCTGCCGTATCGCTTAACCGCAGCGGCGCTAAAACAATCTGCGCACGTACCTCTTTCGCCGGCTCGCTGTACAGCGGCAATCGGCACAATTCTCTCGGCAGTTCCAGCTTAACCGCTCGCAGCACATGCTTTATCCAAGAACCCCGGTCATGGTGCTGCTCGATCGCCGCGGGGTGGCTTGCCCTGCATTCCCAATTGCCCTGCGCATCGATCGCAACCAGCGCTGCCTGCTTCGCCTGCGAGACCAAACACAGCGCACGCATCACCTCGAACATGAATCGATCGGCTGGCCCCTGATAGTCCGACAACAACTCCAGCGGATCAATGATGACCCCATTCGATGCAATGGCTTGCTCTTCCTGAGCACTCTGGCCCATAACGCTTTCCCCGACCCGGATATCTCCGAGCTATTCGATCGTGACGCTATTGCACATCGTAAATTTATTGTAGCAAATCGACAGACCAATACTTCCGTTCATTGATCAAAAATCGTTCACGGCCTTCCAAATATTGCCGCTGTAAAGCCACGACGCGGAGGTGCCGGCCCTGGCATCGCTGCACTCATCGCGCGTGGCCTGCGTACGTCTGCACGCGTACTGCTACCTCAGCTCGCAGGCCCGGGCGATCCGGCCGCGATGACAAATTTGCGTTAGAAACTACGCAATTGAATCCGCCATGATGCGCCTAAAGAAGAGTGAATTGCGTAACAGCTGCCGACGTGATAAACGCTAGACGACAGTACTCGAATTGTTTCGAATACACCCCATCTAGATCATTTGCTCTCCCAACCACCATTTATCCAGGCAACGCGAGCCAACATGCAAATCAATTAAGCCTTTGGTGTATTGGTCCAAGGCCTGGATCCTATGGAGAATCGCTGTGAGAAGTTTTCGCAGCAAGGCTCTGGGCTCGCGGCACCTTCCGCATAAACCCGTGATCGCGATGGATACATAGCCGCCCGCAGAGCCCAATTCCCCGTCTCAACTAACAAGGGGTGACAGGACGGCTGCAGTTCGCCCACTGACAGCCGATATTTTAACCCGGGTTTCGATCCCGCCATCTCCGGGCGAATCGTAACAGCGCATCCACTTTTGAGTTGAGCAGTTTCGTGAATGTATTTTAAAACGCCATAACTAGACCAAGCTACTCCTCTTGATTTTCGCTTGGAGCCTGCAGTTCAACCAATGTCGGAAGAATGGCCTCCAGATACTTCTTGCGTATCGACTGCAGTTGGTCCGGAAAGCGCTCGGCAAGGTCTTCTGCTTCTGCCGGCTGGGATTTGATATTAAATAGCGCGCCTTCATCCGATTTAATCTTATAGTTGTCGATGATCCACTTATAATCCCCGACACGCACCGCCCAGTCTTTACGGCGATCGCGCCTAAAAAACAAGGTATCCCGCGCGGCATAGGGATCTTTGGAACGCAAGTGCGGCATCACATCGACCCCGTCATAAACACGATCCGCCGGCAGTTTCCCACCTGCTAATCCTAACGCCGTAGGGAGGATATCCATTGACGAGATCAGCAGATCGCTTTTTGCGCCTTGATCAATCATACCGGGCCATGACATGACAAAGGGCACACGTACGCCGCCATCAAAACAGGTGCCTTTACCATCACGCAGCGGCAGGTTTACCCCGCCTAGGGCGTTGGTTCGGGTAATCGCCGCGCCGTTGTCGCTCATGAAAAAGATCAGCGTGTTCTCACGCAGCCCCTGCTCTTCGAGCGTGTCGAGCACCTTGCCGATCCCGTCATCTGCTGCCAGCAGCATCCCGAGATAACACAGGCGGAGGATGTCCTGGTCCAGCCCCTCTGCCATGAAGGTCCCGAAGTCATATGCCGGGAAGGGCTTGTTCGGTTTATGCGTAGTCTGACTCTTCATCCGCTCGTAAACCGGAGCCCACTGCGGCCGGGCCTCAACCACACGCTGAACCAACGTTTCATAGACTCGGAACGGACTGTGCGGCGCGTTGTAAGCGATATATACAAAAAACGGCTTATCCTTCGACCGCTTAATAAATTGCACCGCTTCATCGGTGTACGCATCGGTCACGTATCGGCCGTATTCCCGCGCAGACTCCGACCCGTCATTCCATGAAGGCGGATCGTCCAGCTTGCGCATAAAATAGTCTTTGGGAGCTGAGATATCCCCCCAGTAGTAGTCGAAGCCACGGTCGGTCGGCATCTGGCCCTTACCTATTCCCAAGTGCCACTTACCGAGTGCAGCCGATCGATAGCCCAGGGGCTTGAGCAACTCAGGAATCGTGATCTCCTCGGCTGGCAACACCGCGTCGTTCTCTTCAAAGCCGAATCGACTACCTGATCGGCCTGTCATCAGCGAGGCACGCGATGGGCCGCATGTCGAAAAAGCTACATAGCCGTTTGTAAACGAAGTGCCCGAGGCGGCCAAACGGTCAATGTTTGGCGTGTGGACCTGTGCCGAGGCTTCAAATCCCTGGAACCCCACGTCCGCATAGCCCAGGTCGTCCAGCAGAAAGACGACTACGTTCGGCTGCGACGCATGTGCCTCCGCCGCTGGAAGCATCCATGCCATGCACACGAAGAAAATGCCGAATGCAGCGATACAAGTTTTTTGTATTTGTGACATAAAATGATACCTGCAAAATCAGTAATCACCTTCGTCGGTGCACTCCAAGAATCTTGAGGTCTATCCGTTCGCAATTTACATGCTGCGCCGCTGACACAGGCGCAATTTTTTATCACCTTCATTCCAGTGTCGGAATAATTTGATCGAGATATTTTTCGCGTATCGTTTCTAACTGCTCAGGGATCCGATCGGCCAGGTCCTCTGACTCTGTCATGTCGGCCCGAGCATTGAACAGCGCCCCTTGCGACGTGTCGATCCTGCCTGGATCCATGACCCATTTGAAGTCGCCGACACGCACGGAGTAAATTTTGGGGTTTTTGCGAGGGAAAAACAGCGTATCGTGTGCGGCATAAGGGTCTTTCGAGTTCAGGTGAGGCGTCAGATCTGTGCCGTCAAAGATGCGATCCTCGGGCATTTTCCCGCCTGCGAGCGCCACCGCCGTCGGAAATATATCCATCGATGACACCATCATCTCGCTTCGTACACCCGCGTCGATCTTGCCCGGCCAAGACATCACGTAAGGCACACGCACCCCGCCCTCAAAAACACTGTCCTTGCCATAGCGCAGCGGCAGGTTCACGCCGCCCAAATCGTTGGGTCGGCTTAACGCCGCACCGTTGTCGCTCATGAAGAAAACCAGCGTGTTTTCACGTAGACCATCGGCCTCGAGCGTGTCCAGCACCTTGCCGATCCCGTCATCTGCCGCCAGCAGCATCCCGAGATAACACAGGCGCAAAATGTCTTGATCCAGATTCTCACCTTTAAAGGTGCCAAAGTTGTAAGCGGGGAAAGGCGATGCCGGTTTGTGTGTGCTGTGATCCTTCATCCGCTGATAAACCGGGGCCCATTGTGGCCGCGCCTTAACTACGCGCTGAACAAGCGGCTCAAAGACTAGAAACGGGCTGTGCGGCGCGTTGTATGCGACGTATAGAAAAAACGGCTTATCCTTGGAACGCTTGATGAACTGAACGGCTTCATCGGTGTACGCGTCTGTCACATATCTGCCATACGCGCGCGGGGACTCCGTACCATCTTTCCACGAAGGCGGGTCTTCCAGCACCCGCATGAAATAGTCTTTTTGTTTGGGGATATCGCCCCAGTAGTAGTCAAACCCACGATCAGTTGGCATCTGCCCCTTCTCCTCGCCCAGGTGCCACTTGCCGATCGCGGCAGACTGATAGCCAAGGGGTTTGAGCAATTCAGGAATCGTGATCTGATCCGCGGGCAGCACTGCAGAATTATCATGAAAACCGAACCGGCTGCCCGACCGCCCCGTCATCAGCGATGCTCGTGATGGCCCGCACACGGAATAGGCGACATAGCCGTTGGTATAAATCGTCCCCGATTCGGCCAGGCGATCGATATTAGGCGTGTAGACATCCGCAGAAGCAGGCAGGCCATGAAACCCCACGTCCGCGTAGCCAAGGTCGTCAAGCAGAAAAACAACCACATTGGGACGACGATGCGTCTGCGCGAGCGCAACTGGCGAGGTCCAAACGATGAGAACAAGCAGCAAGATAAACGCGAAATAGTTGTTCTCGTTGAATGTGATACGACTATATAAATTCATTTGAGCTCTCTTATGACTGCGTTGTGATAATGAAGTATCTGTATCAGATCATGTTGTAACGCGGGCAAGATCCCATCGCGACGCCGATGCCGGACTCTATAGTTCCAACTTGATCCTGCGTATGCATCGGCACGGTTACATGTGACGATGAAGAGAGGAGCGGTATAAAAATGGGTCATTCCCAACGGGTATTGCTGTTTCGAATTGATTTGAATGTAACCGCTTACTCATCCAGATACAGTTCGGACGTCATGACCCGGCCTACACTGACCGGCTCCGCGTGCATATCAAGAAAAAGCACGTTCTTAGTGTCGCCGGGGTGACGAAAGTCTGCGCTGGCTTGTGCGTTGCCATACCATGTACCGCTGTTAATGTAGTTGGTATTTGTAAAATCCGTCGCGCTACCGTCTTGTGCGCCGATGTCCGCGATAAACAGGATATCGTTCAATGAAACGCCTTTGAACTGCGCCTCCGGCCGGACCCACCACTGCGTGACGTAGGTTGTTTCATCCACTCGCTTCACGCCCTTGGCGTCAAATCCCCGGGCGGGGTCACAAAGCAGCCGGAAGGTGCTGTGGGCGTAAGAGCGGAAGCGCGTCCCGTCCCCCTTGATCTCCTTGTCGGGACACCGCAGCGAACGCTCTCTGATGTAATCGAAATAGGCGTTGGCACTCGTATTAAAAGTATTATCCTCGATCAGATAATCCATCAGCTTGTAATCCCATAGCCCTTTGACACCTGTCTCCACCGGGGAAGTGTTAGAAGCGGTGTAATAACCCAGGTTATCCGCCGCGTAGCCTGTTTCTGCGATCCCCATCTGTCGGACATTGCTTAAACAAGAAACCGCACGAGCGCTTTTCCTTGCGCCCGCCAAAGCGGGCAGCAGGATCGCGATCAACAGTGCGATGATCGAGATGACCACGAGCAGTTCGATCAGTGTGAAGCCGATGTAACGACGACGGGAGGACTTGAGAGATTCCACGCGATTCCATCCTTAGAAAACTGAGAAATGAGCTCCGACGACCACGTAACCAAGCCCAGGCTACACCGGTCAGGTAGAGCCCGGGTATAGGAGAAACCTTATGCACGACGTCGGCGAGCGATCAACAGGCCTCCGATACCCAGCAGGGCAAGGGAGCCCGGCTCGGGGGTTGTCGTTACGGTGACTCGGTCGAACGTGCCGTCAGCAGCACCTCCTGCTTGAATGGCCAGGAAATTTGCATCGCCTGCCACGAAGTCGTAAGGATCACCACCGGTTCCAACGTTGCCAGCAGCTTCTACGAGGGCGACATTACTGTACCCGATGCCCAAATCATTAACCAGCAAGGTGAGTGTATCTGCAGCAATATCAACAACAATACTCACCTTGTCGCCATTACCATAATACGCTTCTGCAGGGCTAGGTACACTGATCAGTCGGTTAGCGCCTGTGCCGCCGTTTTCATTGTTGACATACACGAAAAAGCCACCCGAAGGTATCAACTGCACACAAAGTTTGCTTCTACCGTTTGATTGCAGGGCGTTGTTTTGAGCAGCATCCGTAAGTGCAACGGTGAGGTTGCCCGTAGTACCAACCGATCCGATCACAACATCCACCTGAATCACGGTGTCGCTGCCGAAATCAGCCAAGTCCACCGAAGCAACGTCATTGTTTGCGGTACTACCATAGGCCACGCCGGTGCCAGTATCGTTAATCGCCATGGTTCCGGTGCCGGCCACCCAGGTTCCGCCGACGGTGTCTGCTACCGTGCCTTCTAGTGCGCCTGCTTCGGCGGAGAACGTGTCATCGAAGATAACCCCGGCCTGTGCCTGTGCACAGAGGCCCAGCGCAACGCCTGTTCCAAGTGCGGTCAGTAAAAATCGATTCATATTTTACCCTCCTTAAGGGAAATGATGTAAGTAACAAGAGATTGAAAACAAACGATCTGAATAAAAATCAGAATTGCTGCTGGATTTTTCCTCCTTTTGCTGCAAGGCCCAGATTTCCTGCCTCGTCGCGATATCTTCGGGATCATTTACAAGGTTGTAGATTACGTACCCACGCAGAGTCATCTGACTCAAACCGCCAGCAGACGATCGACCCAGACTTCATGATCGCTCGCTGGTAAAGTTGAACTAGAAATCGGTGCATGTAAGTCTCACGCCAGCGAGATCCAAGTGCCAAACAGACGATGCCTGACCTGGTTAATCATATTTCAGTGCATGGCGAATGCCAGACCAATTCCGGCAAAGCAATTTACAGTTAGTGCCAACCAATCCACCCCCTCAAATCCGGCCAAGTTGCGTGTTCTTTCATTTGTCGGCTGGCCCAGATAGAAAGGCAGGCTTTTCATGGCACGAGGCAAGAAGTATTCGGCAGGGCAAAACATCCAGAAGCTTCGATAGACGGATGTATTGATTGCTCAGTGCCCCCTCTGGAAATCTTGATCCAGAAGTTGTGAGCGTATGCCGCGAAGTTAGATGATTTGAAGGCCGGGGTGTTCCCGGCCGCCTCGGACCCTGACCCTCCGGTCGGGGCTACGCCCCTCCCTACGGCTCAGCATCCGATCCAACCACCCCCGATTCTCTCGTAACAACTGGACCAAAGATCCCGAGGGGTTCAGTAAAGGCTCAAAAGCCATCTTTAGGCTTGTAATACATCTCCCATTGACTGGTGGTGTATCCCCCCAATTCGAGCTCTGCGTAGGGCAGCCAACTGACGTGGCCGTCTTCGAAGAGGAAGTGCGAGCCTTCGGGGATGCCGCCGTCCTGCGCCCAACTTGAATACGGGGTGCCCGAGCTACTTACCCAGCCACCGCGATAAGTCTCTGCGATATCCGTCAGGACAGGCAACTGATTGAGTTGTTCGCCAGTCGTCGAGTCAGTCTCATCAAAGCGTTTTTTGGTGACCCAATTATTACCGGCAGGTGTATAAATCGATGCGGTATTCATGGGGTTTCGGTAAGGCATATACGCGTAGCCGATCAGCCCTCCCTGCAGACCAAGGTCATTGACCCGGTGCCAGTCCTGTGTGGGGTTGTAGAGCATGTTTGATTCCCCCTCCTTGGCACTGGCGTAGTTGGGCATCATGTATTCGATCCACATCCACTGGACATCGGTCGAGCACCACGACCAGTCCCGCGCCCCACGGATACCCGCGCCCGGCACCGCTTCTGTTTTTCTCAGATTGAGATTCGCATTCGCGCCGTTGTATGGGAAATAGCCATTATTATCGACGCCATACGCCGCAAGTCCAATTCCCCACTGCCGCATGTTGGATTGGTTGTCGACTTTGAGTGCCGCCCAGCGTGCTTTACTAAGCGCGGGTAGCAGGATCGCGATGAGCAGCGCGATGATCGAGATCACGACCATCAGTTCGATGAGGGTAAATGCTTTACGCAAGACAAACTCCCTGATGATCTTCACCCTGCGGAATCACAACTAAAAACAACTTTCAAGAGCCATTAAGGGTGCCTCGCCCCGGAAGGAACGCGGCACCGAATGAGTTGAATCAAAGATTCAAGCGAATCTTTGTTCGTAGTGCTTACGCGCGACGACGGCGAGCGATCAGCAGACCACCCAGACCAAGCAGGGCCAGGCTGGTGGGCTCGGGGACAGCCGCGAGCATCTGCTGAGCTTCTTCGATCGAGATACCGATCGATGCCTCGAGGCTGGCCGCGTCGAAGCCGAAGTTACCGGCCAGCAGCGCGAGGTCGATGCCGTTGACGCTTCCGTCGCCGTTGAAGTCGCCGGTGCCCCATGCCTTTCCGCTCTGGCCGAAGTTCGCGGCCAGCAGCGCGAGGTCGCTGCCGTTGACCTTGTCGTCTTCGTTGGCGTCGCCGGCCATGATCTTGATCAGCTGTACGTCGTCGAATGCGACCTCGGTGGTGTTCTGATGCTGACCATCGATTTCCTTGGCAGCCAGACGAATAACCAGCCCCTCGCCGTTCATGGCGCTGAAGTCACCACTAACACCTGGGATGTACTCGATGGTGGAGGTACCCCACGAGTCCGCTGCGATGGCCTGCGTACTGTCATCTGATGCGAGCGTCTGAATGTAGCCCGCGCTCAGGGGGTCGCTGACACCGTACATGAAGTTCGAGCCAGTATCTCCGCCGACCATCAGGTCCACCATGTAGCCGCCCCAAAGCGAGGGCGCATCGAAGACGTTACGCGTGGAGCGACGGATGTCACCCTGATCTGTTCCCGCGTCAATATTAAAATCGTTGTCAAGGTCAACGCCACCCGCATTCAGACCGTCCTCGTGAAGGCGTCCTACCCTCACGATGAGCTTATACTTCGCGGTCGAATCGAACGTCTCAGCCGCCACGGTCTGGGAAATCGCCTCATAGTTCCGGACCGCGGTTCCATTCCAGTCGATAAAATTTCCAGAGCCATCTTTGACAGTGTAGTCGGGGTATGTGTAGATAGAAGCGACCGTGCCAGCACCACCGGTCGGCGTGCCGTTATCAAGGAATCGCCATTCATAACGAGACGTCGTCAATGGGCCCGCGCCATCCGGGTCGAGCGATGTGCCGCCTGTAGCTAACGACCAAACACGGTTGTTGTAATCGTCGTGCCACACCTTGTTGAGGTCAGTGGGAGTACCTGTGGTAGTGGTAGTGATGGACGATGAGGGTCGATAGTCCCAGGCGCGGGTTTGGACCACAATCACCTGTCCGTCTGCATCGCCGGATGCGTCAAGACCGCCCCAGCTCATATCGTAAAAATTGTTGTCTAAATAAGCTTGACGGTCGACGCTCGTGGGGTTCCAGAGGCGAGTTTGAACATTGGCCCCCCCCCATTCGAACCAACCATCCCTGATCAGCGTGGTGGATGGCATACTAATGTTGACGTCCTGACCTTGAGCTAACAAGCCGCCCGATCCGTTTTGCGCATATTCAAAGCCGCTGTTAGTGACGGCGAGGTCGTAGGCGAACGCCGGCGACATCATCAAGGGTGCCGCACAGGCTGCAGCGAGCAGGTTGGCTGCCTTCTTATTCATCATGATTCAAAATCCTCGCTTGGATGAGCGCTGGAGAAATTTCTCCGAAAGGTTGTACGCTTTGGCCCACGGTGCGGGAAAAGGCCTGAGTCGGTATCAATGCACTTGACGGAATTAGCGCCGGCGACGCAACAAGCAGAGGCCGCCTAAACCGAGCAGCGCCAGCGAGCCGGGCTCGGGGATGGGGGCGGTGTAAACCGTGTACCCGGACAGCTTGAAGGCGCCGGAGCCTGAACCCGCAGAGCCCAGATTAAAGACCAGGTCAGTATTGGCCGTGGTCGTCGTAAAGGTGAGGCTGTAAGAGATTCGCTTGTCGCCTCCGGTGTCCATCTGGTTTGAAATGATTCCTGTGGCCGAGAGCGCTGCAGGGTTGGATTGGCTGTCATCGTTTTCATAAACGAAGTAATCAACATCGAGTTTACGGGTACCAGAGTCGTGCCCGATGTAGAAGGTCATGGTGTGAGTGCCGACGCCCAGATCATTGAACTTCAACGAGAAAATCTCTTCAGTTGTGGCAATGTTGCCAGTGATTGACCCGACCGAAGTGCCATCGAACGTGAATGTGTCGCTGCCGTTGGTCTTGCCATTGGCCCCATCACCTTTTGCGGTGTACGTCACCGCTCCGATCGAAGGCAAAGCTTTTGAGACGGTTGCTGAAATCTCAGCAGTCCCGGCATTACTGTCATGATCGTAAGTTAGTGAATCAAAATTGACCGGCGTGTTTAGTGCCAAGCTATCGGTAAAGTTTTTACCTGAAGTTGCAATGAAATATCCCCAGTCGGCGGCACCAGTGGTGTTAATAGCCAGACTTGGGCTGTCATTGAAGGATGAATCGACAAGGGTGGCTCCGTGGGCCGATCCTGCTGCAATTGCGGCAATCACCAGCGTGCTCATTTTCATGTTCATCTTGGTTCTCCTGAAGTGGGATGTTTAAGGACCTATTTCCAGCAACACGAACAAAAAATATCACTGAAAACCCGTGTGACCAGACCCGCGCGTGCCTCGCAATTGACAATTGGAGACAAGTTAAGAGGATTTCTAACGAATAGTGCTTTCGGGGGATGGCCGGGAATATGCTCCACGACGGGGCGTTGGTTTGATAGCTGCAAAATCGGAACGCAGCATCTGCCATGCGAACTCAGGCAGGTGGTCGTTATGGTTCAGATCGCCTCTCCCTGCGATGTCGCGGACCGTTATGGGTGATCTGCATATCTAGGTTGTGCAGCCGTGGAGCGAGCCTAATTGATGCTCTAAGAATTAATACCGTTTTGGGGATAGCCCATATCAATTCGTGCCACTCAGTTAACTATTTGGGCCATAGCGTGAAAATATCATTCCGATAGTGCCAAGAGGTGCTATGCTGAGACTCGCTTGAATTGCCACCGAAATGCCTCCACCACCATCTCGCTGCTTATAAAGGCTAATAAGCAGAAGCACTCAGAAAAGCGTAAAAATGTCTGCGATTGATCTACATAAACAAGCCAAGCGTGTCGCGATCGTGATCGATTTGAAGTACGCCCTACCTTGGCACCAGGACTGCTATCAAGGAATCATGCGCTATGCCGATCAGCACGGCTGGATATGCACGCTGGACCTGTATGTCGCCGGAGTAAATGGCAGACCTGCAAGCGAATTGTACGACGGCGTAATCGGTCGCCTGCCGGATGAGTTGACGGATCGTCTACTGCCACAGGGTCTTCCGATATCGAATCTGCGAACATACGTCAATGCCAACTATGTACCTCGCTATCCAGATCTACCTGGCGTTTATATCGATCGAAACGCCGCTATCCGTATGGCGGTAAAGCATCTGGCGGACAACGGCTACCGTCGAGTCGCACCGATGCCGATGCTGCAAGACGGTGAAGACGAAGTGATCGGGGCGGTCAAAGAGGCGTGTGACGCAGAGTCAGTTGAGCTTGTGCAATATTACGCATTCCCGGGCGATTTTTCGGACAGCCTTGAGAAGCACACGGCCATGCTTAACGAGATCCAGATATGGCTCAAGAGCATACCCAAGCCAGTTGGCCTGATGGTGATCAGCGCCAACATTTCGAGATTGGTCGCGCATGTCTGTAAGCAATTAGACCTGCGCGTTCCGGAGGATGTCGGGATCATCACCCCCACGGGAGAACAGGTATTGACTACCAGCGGCTCCCCCACGATCACGGCCGTCGAGTTCGACCACTATCAACAGGGCTACGAAGCCGCATCGCTGCTGGACAAATTGATGCACGGCAAACCCGCAGCCCCACTGAAGAGATGGATAGCGCCATCGCAGCTGGTTGTCCGCGATTCGACTGATATCTTTCTATGTGAAGACGCACTGGTTTCAGCCGCAATGCGATATATCGCAGAGCATATTCGTGAAGAGTTGACCGTGAATATGCTGGCCGAGGCATTGGATGTCAGCCGAAGGACGCTGCACAGACACTTTGACGAGGTGCTTGGCCGTTCGGTCATGGGTGAAATCAGCCGACTGCGTATGGACTATCTCAAGCGGCTGCTCAGCGAGACGAATCAGTCGATCGCACAGATCAGTGATTCTTGCGGCTTTTCAAACCCCAGCCACCTCACGCGTTTTTTCAAACGCATGGCTAATGAAACGCCAACTGTTTATCGCAAACGACAGCAGGCGCGGCGGAAAATCAATTCAACTTAAAACCGGACAATTGATCAATCCCATGCAGTACGTGTAAATGTTGGGAATGATTCGATCCGACCAAGCCAATAGCAACGCGGGGGCATTGCCACGAGCGTATTGATCCTTGTTACTTAATACGGACCCTGGCGCTTACATTTATTGATGCCCGCGAAGTCCCTAAATATAGAACGCTCATCTGTTAGATAGGATCTGGCTCAATGGCAGCTTGCAAATCCAGCGTACACAAAGCGATCAAGGTGCAGTCAGGCCGGGGTTTACCACGTCGTAGCTATTGACGTAGTTCCAGTGCCCGGCTGATCGGCTTGACTGGAGGTCGCCGCGGAAGACGGTGGAGTCTTCGGTGCGTACGAACTGAGTTGATCCGTCGTTTGATGCGACGTTTCCGCCTTCAGATTTGCATTGGCTGTCTTTTGCGAACACAGTGCCGTTGTACTCGAGGTAGCCCTTAGGCCCGTGGGGGTAGGTTGACGATTGCGGAGTCAAGCTGTTGGCATTGTTGGCCTCAAGTAAACACGCCACCAGTGGCAAGTCTGACGCGTCGTCCATCGACATCGGTGTTACCCAAGCCCGCTCGGCCAAGCCCAGGGTGTTAATGTTGATAGAACTTTGCTCGTAGCCACTCATGATATAAAACGAAGATTCAAGGTAAGCAAATGTTCCGTTGGCTAATTCGACCTGGTACTGATCGCTCGTGACGGTTCGGGCGTCTGAGGTCCGGATTGTCATGTAATCCAGCGGGCGGTTGGGGCACGTGAACGTGTCGAGGGTCAATCCCGTGTCGTAGAGGTCCTTGAATATCGGCGCGACAATCCAATTAATGCGGCCTGTGAAAGCACGCGTCGCGCCATTACCCGGTCCGGTCCATTTCTGGCGAACCTCAGCATAGTCACGCATGTGGGTAAACGTTGCGCGATCAAGTCGGGCAAACGCGCTGCTTGCCAAGCGGTACCGGTTCTTATTGTCCACGCTCAGTGTCTGGCCTCCCTGCGAGAGAGAGCGTGTGTTCGCGGCACACTGGATCCGGGCAGCAGACTCTTTTGCACGGCTAAGTGCAGGAAGCAATATTGCTATCAAGACCGCGATAATACTGATGACGACCAGCAGTTCAATGAGGGTAAAAGCGCGACGCATGCGAGAACTCCGCGAGAATAGTGAACGACATCTGCCTGGCTTTAGGAATAGCAAACTAGAGCACACATACTCTACCTGCAGTGTTTGAACCCCTCCCCGCCGAGGGAAAGCAGGGTGGGGGTGCCCAACGAGCTGCAATTCAAGTTCAATCAAGACGATTCTTCACCCTCCCTCAGCCCCTCCTTCCAAGGAGGGGAGTTGATCGTCCGCCTCAGCGGAGATGAATCCGCTCGAAAAGGCACCCCGCCCCTTTGGGAACGAGGCACCACTTGAAGGAGAAAATGAATTTAGTCGCGCCGACGACGAAGCACGCATAGAGCGCCCATGCCCAGAAGCGCCAGCGAACCTGGCTCGGGTACTGCTTCAAATGACGCGGCTGAAAAGGTCGTCGTACTACTGGAAGTGTCATTAATGACCAGATTGTAGGCGCCCGCCGCATCAGTGGTACGGTACGCTGCAGCGGCCGTATAACGAATTAGGTTTCCATAAAAAACCTCAGTAAGCGGGGCGATGATGCCTATCCCGGCAGCACCATCATTATCAAAGTTGTTGCGGCCCATGGTCGTGACCACAAACTCATTTGCCGTCAATGTTGTAATCTCAAGCGCGTTGCCAGCACCGGGATTGCCGGAGCTCGCTTGGGCTGAATACCCGGCAGCGGTGCCGCTAAGCGAGTAAAGGGCCACACCCATGTAGGCAGCAGAGCCGTCAAAGTTGATGTCGAGATCGGTGCCTGCAAGGCTCGCGCCGGCGAGATCCAGGTACCAAACGGATGTTGAGCGGCCTGTCCCGTGTTCGACGATTTGAGTTAAAGCAGCGCCACCGTATGTCAGCGTATTGACTGTAGCGCTACCGCTAGTTGCATTAATGCCAGATTCGGCGGAGATGGTCACAACCAACTTGGAAGCGCCGGTTAGATCAATGGCTGCGCCGCTGTTCAGATCAACTCCCGCAATCGAGTAGGAGCTTGCGCCGGCATCAGTATCCCCTGTTCCTTGAAGCGTGTAATAATCGATATCCACCGCGGTGATCGCGGCGTCCGCAAAGTAAGACATACCAAAAACGCCGACGGCAAAGCATGCGAATAGGTGTTTCCGAGTAAAGCCATATTTCATTCCAAATCTCCTTTGTTAAAACTGCGGCTGACCTAAGCATTAGGGTTAAATATATAACTACATGTGGCACATGCCAGACCAAATCAAGCCATCCGATTTACACTTAGTGACATGACTTTTTTAATCTGACATACCCGCATCGCACTTAGAAAACCCTGAGGCTTAAGCAGCGATGAATTAGATGAGTGGAAGGAGCCAGATTAGTATTCCCGTACGCATAGAGTGCCTGGTCTTGAGCCCGTGTTTGTTCCACATCAAGTGCAACCGGAAAACAGTCCTGGTTGAATCGCAGGACGCCTCGGCATCGGACGTTGGTGTTGATCGACCCGCAGTTGTTGTAAAAATTGAAAATGGTAAGCCCTTTACTAGTGGATACAAGCATTGTGTTTACCACGCTGCCGGCCCCGTGGTCGGCTCGGCGGCTTGGGAATGCCGAACAACTCGTAGCAGCGAACGTAGGACTTGTGGACATTTGCCTTCGCGATCAATACCTGCTCCACGCAGCGCGGCTGATGCCCGGGGCTAGCCCATATCAATCTGGCTGTAGAGATGCTTCACGACAACCGCGATGAGGTCCATGAGTGGTGGCTTACGCAGCCACAGGCTGAATTCCGTCACCGGCTGCGGAGACCGGGTGTGGGCAACGGGCCAAACTGTAAACACGCCGCGGACCACGCCCTGGTTCAGGACGTGGTAGACAAAGCCGCCGGGCGTGACGCGCTTGGCTCTAATCATGGTCGGAGTGTAACGAGAGGCACATCAGTCGTAAAAACGACTCCCGACCCCTTTTCTGTTCGACCCCTTTTCTGTTCGCGACCCCTTTTCTGTTCGCTTTTCTGTCCCTTTTCTGTTCGCGGCATAAACCCGTGATCGCGATGGATACATAGCCGCCCGCAGAGCCCAATTCCCCGTCTCAACTAAAAAGGGGTGGGCCTGACGACCCACCCCTTGTCAATCGGGGTGACAGGATTTGAACCTGCGGCCTCTACGTCCCGAACGTAGCGCTCTACCAAGCTGAGCTACACCCCGTAGCACTCGCGGGGGCCTCTTCGGGCCGATGCGAACCGAAAAAAGTAGCACATATCAGGTATTTAAGCAACTGATTGGCCTGCAACCGCCGCATCTGTATAGATGCGGCGTGTTGTCGATCGGGTCAGGCCTGGGCCCGCAGGGTTTCGCGGGACAGGGACTCGGCCAGGTCGCGCGGGGTGATCGAGCCGGCGCCGGCCGGGAGCATGATCGGCTGATCGTCCTTGATTTGACGTCGCAGGCGCTGGTCTGCGGTGATGACGGTGGAGTGGTTTTTTCGGCCCATGGCGTGGGCGATCTCGGGGTAGCTCATCGTGGTCAGCTCTCGCGCGAGGTAGACCGAGAGCGAGCGGGCGAGGACGAGGAACTTGTGCCTGGAGGAGCCGGCGAGCTGCGAGGGCTCTACGCCGAGCCTGTTGCAGACGATTTTGACGATGGTGGCGAATCGTACGGGTCGTCGCACGACGGGCATGTTGAACTCGGGCAGTTGTTCGACCAGTTCACGGCCGATGATCAGCGTGCGTCCGGGCCTGTGGCTCTGTCCGCGCTCGGGCAGTGAGGCGAGGGCGTGGAGCTGCGCGAGAACGCCCTCGATCTCGCGGACCGATCCTTCGTAGCGTGCGCCCAGGAGGTCGAGCACGGCAGGCTGAAGCATTAGCCCGCGGCGGCGTGCGAGTTCGGTGAGTACGGCGCGTCGGGTGTCGGTATCGGGCTCGAGCATCTCGACGACCAGTCCGCGCACGCAGCGCGACACGAGTGCCTCGGAGAAGCTGGTGATGCGCCTAGGGTGGTTGTCGCTGGCGAGGACGATGCGTGCGCCGGCGAGGTCGTTCTCCTCGAAGCAGCAGAGGAACTCGATCTGCGTTTTTTCCTTGGAGGCGAAGAAGTGGATGTCGTCGATGGCCAGGAGGTCGAGCCTGCGGATTTTTCGGCGGAAGGCTTCGAGCTTGTTGGCGCGGACGGCGGCGATGTAGTCGTTGGTGAACTGCTCGGCGGTCATGTAGAGGATCTTGGCCGAGGGGTGGGCCTGTCGTGCCTGAGCGCAGATGCCCTGCAGTAGGTGGGTTTTTCCGACGCCGCAGGTGCCGTGGAGGAAGAGGGGGTGGTTTGCGGTGGGGTCGGTGAGGTCTGCGGCGCGCTGTGCGGAGGCGAAGGCCAGGCGGTTGGACGGCCCTGTGACGAACTGGCTGAGGCGGTGCTTGAAGGAGTCGTTGGCGGCGCGGGGCAGTTGCGTGGGCTGGGCCGGGGAGGTGGCGGGTTCGTTGGGCTGTGCGGGCGAGAGGGCACGATCGATCAGGGCAGCGGACGCTGTGTCTTGCGTGTTCTCCATGCCGACACAGAGCTCGAGCTCGACCTCGTCATGGGTGACCGATCGTGCGGCGGCGCGGAGGTCGGGGCTGAAGTGCCGATCGATCCAGTTGCGTGAGAACTGGTTGGGGACGGTGACGGTCAGCCGGTGATCCTGCTGGCGGTAGGCGAAGCTTGCGCTGCCGTCGAACCACATGGCGTACTTCTGGGGTCCGAGCTGCCTGCGTAGGGAGTCAGCGATCTGCGAGTCGATATCGATAGCGTGGGTGGCCGTGGTCACGATCACTCCTGATCATTACGTTACGCCGTGGCGCGGCGTTTCTAGGATGTAGCGGCAGAGGCCTAATCTCTGTCCGGCACGAATGCGGGTCCGTCCGGGCCTCGAGGGGGTCGACTGGAAGCGGGCGAGTAAGAAGCCCGCCGACCGAGAGGTGAATCAGCCATCCATGACTGATGCGGAGAAGATAAGCGCTGGGAAAAAAGTTTCAAGTGGCCAAAGCGATTGTCCGATGGGTTGGCGCAATAAATCTTGTCTGGCGCTCACACAATGCGAAAAAATATTTTTTTATCCACCACTCACGCACAGTGAAGTGCTTGTGGATAAGACTGTATATTTTTGCTTGTAAATAAGGTGTAATCACTAGACTTTGATACCGGCATATCTCTTTATATGTATTGACTGAGGCGCATCGCATCAACGGATGTCGCGCGCCGCCGATCAGCACGGCATCACATAAGCGATCTTGCGCGTCGTAGCGCGGAAGCCCAGGCTGTTGTAGAGGCGCACCGCCGGATCGTTGCGATCGTCCACCGCGAGATAGAGTTTCCCGCCGCCCTGCCGCGCCGATTCGGAGATGGCGTACCCCATCAACTGGTTACCCACGCGTTTTCCACGGTAGGGCTCGGCAACGCCGAGGTAGACAAGCTCGTGCCCGCCTCCCGCCGCGACCTGGGCCAGCAGTAATACGGCAATCGGCTCGCCCTGCTCATCAAAATACGCCAGCCAGTTCGCGGGATCGAAGCGGCCTGTGCCCTTGTGGCCTGCGATGATCTGGTCGATGCCGCGCATCCCCACCAGGCCGGGGCAGTCGAGGGTGTTGATATAGCTGGCCTGTATCGCGCGTGCGAATTGGTCGTGGGTCTTGTCGCTGTAGGTCAGCAGGGTCGGGTTGCTGCAGCCGCCCAGGGCGCGGGGGCAGGGCACGCGGTGCTCCCCGGGCTCGATGGTGCGCTGCATGTAGATGAGTTTGGCCAATCGACGCAAGCCCGCGCGTTCGAGCACCGATCCCTCGACGACCTGGCCGGGGTCGATCAGCGATTGGATAACCTGGATGCCGTTTTGGCCCTGCCCTTCGCTGACCGCGCGGATGAGGCGGACGACGGCCGAGGGGTCGGGCCAACCTGTCGCCTGACCCACAAAAAGCATGGCGGTACGTCCGTGATTGGGCACCAAGAGCACGCTGCCGAGCAGCCGACCGGCGGGTCCGTCCTCACTGGCGACCCAGAGCGTGGTCAGGTCCAGCTTCTGCTCGCTGGCAAACCGCAGAAAGTGGTCCACCGCCGGCTCATCCTCGCGTGGCCGACCGACCAGCAGCATTGACAACGCCGCCCGACGCCGCCCCTCGGGGGCCGGGCCCAGGTACAGACCCCCGCCCTCGGGCATCGTATCGGGATGTACATTCGTCACGCTGGCCATCGGCTATTCTTGGGGCAGGCGGATCGGGGCCTGGCGGGCTTGGGATGAGGGGTCCGGGTCGCGGGCCGGCGGGCCGACACAACCCATTGGGTGCGCCAGCATTGACCCGCACCTAACCCCCCGTACAATAGTAGCTTCGTGCGGCTGAACCCGCCCTGTTGATTAGACCCTTGCCTCCGAGGTGACGATGAAGCGTTTGCTCCCGGCCGTACTCTGCGCCGCCGCCCTGACCACCGTTCTGACCCTGTCTGGCCGCGCATTCGCCGCGGAGGACGCGCCCGCCGACGCCGCGCCCAAACCGGACCTGATCACGAACGCCTGGAAGCTCGACTTCAAGTACGCCACCCCGAACACCATCGCCATCGAGCACGCCGACGGCAGCGTCGACTGGTACTGGTACATGACCTACAAGGTCACCAACTACGACCACAGCGAACTGTTCTTCGACCCCCGCATCGTCATCCAGGACGACGCCGGACGCATCGTCACCGCCAACCTCGGCGTCGATACCTCCGTCTTCAAAGCCGTCCGCGACCTGGTCCGCAACCCGCTCATGATGTCGCCGGTCGAAGTCCCCGGCCGACTGTTCAAGGGCGAAGAGTTCGCACGAGAGTCCGTCGCCATCTGGCCGGTCAATCAGAAAGACGTCGATGCGTTCAAGGTCTTCGTCGGCGGGGTCTACGGCGAGACCAAGCCCGTGCTCGACCCGGCCACCGGCGAACCGATCATGGTCCCGGTCATCGACGTGCTCACAGGCGAACAGAAGAAAGACATCGACGGCAGCCCGCTGATGCAGCCGCTCCAGACCCACCGCACCAAGCTCCTGTCCTACAAGACCCCCGGCACGACCGAGACGCGCCAGGCCCCGGAGATCGAACTGGTGGAAGAAAAAGACGTGATGCGCTAAGCGCAGAGCCTTACTTCATATAGACACAAGCCGCCGAGCGACGACTCGGCGGTTTTTTTTACGGCGATGACTCGCGCGGGTGCAGCTTCCGCCGGCGCGACGCCCGGCGGCTATGATCCGCGTCATGTCATACCCCACCGTCATCCATCAGCGCGTCGCCGAGGCGAACCGGGGCATCAACCCCAAAGTCATCGCCCGCATGAACTCCGGCTGGGCGGTTATCGGCGATGCGCAGTTCCTCAAAGGCTACTGCCTGCTGCTGCCGGACCCGATCGTTGCGCACCTCAACGATTTCTCCGGCACACAGCGCCTGCAATTCCTTGACGACATGGCGGCGCTGGGCGACGCGATCCTCGCCGTGACCGGCGCACTGCGCATCAACTACGAGATGCTGGGCAACCTCCAGCCCGCGCTGCACGCCCACGCCTTCCCACGCTACCCCGACGAACCCGAAGAGTTCCGCACCAAAGCGGTCTGGCTCTACCCCCAGAGCGTGTGGCAGGAGACGGCGTTTGATCTTGAACGTGATCGGCCGGTCATGGAGGCGATCAAACAAAAATTGATTGATATGAAGCGCATCATATAAAGCGCAAGGCATGAAGCGCATGGAACGAAGCGACGCGGCCTGCCGCGTCAGCACCATCAATCACGCCACTTCGACTCGTTCACCCGTACTTCGCCGGCCTCACCGCCTGAAGGATCGCCCGCACCACATCGCCCGGACTGATGCCATCGCCCGCCGCGGCGTAGTTGGTCAGCACGCGGTGACGCATCACCGGGCCGGCCACCTTCGCCACGTGATCACAGCTCGGCGTCGGCTCGCCCGCCATCGCGGCCACCGCCTTCGCGCCGTGCAACAGCGCCTGACCCGCACGGGGCCCCGCGCCCCAGCCCACGTACTTCTTCACCGCCTCGGGCGCATCGCTGTCGCCCGGCCGCGTCGCGCGCGACAGGCGCACCGCATAATCCACCACGTGCGCACTCACCGGCATGCGCCACACCGCGTCGGCAAACTTCAACAGCTCCTCCCGGCTGACCACCTGCGCCACCGTTTCGGCCGCGGCGCTGATCCGCGGCGTCTCCGCAACGATCTGCTTCTCCTCTTCCAAGGTCGGGTAGCCCACCTCCAACGCGAACATGAACCGGTCCAGCTGCGCCTCGGGCAGCGGGTACGTGCCCTCCTGCTCGATGGGGTTCTGCGTCGCGACAACGATGAATGGCTCATCGAGCTTCATCGTCTTGCCCGCGGCGGTGACCTGATGCTCCGCCATCGCCTCGAGAAGCGCGGCCTGTGTCTTGGGCGGCGTGCGGTTGATCTCGTCGGCGAGGATGAGCTGGGCAAAAACCGGGCCTTTGACAAAACGCAGGTGACGCTCGCCGCGTTCATCTTCTTGAATCAGTTCGGTGCCGAGGATGTCGCTGGGCATCATGTCCGGGGTGAACTGGATGCGGTTGAAGTCCAGCCCCACCGCCCTGGCGAGCGTGCGCACCAGCAGCGTCTTGGCCAGCCCCGGCACGCCGATGATCAGCACGTGCCCGCGACACAGCAGCGCTGTGAGCAGAAGCTCGACGGTGTCGTGCTGACCAACGATGACCGAGCCCAGCGCGCTGCGGAGCGCGTCGAGCTTTTCACCGATGGCGTCAAAGTCCGCGAGTTGGGCCTGGGTCTGAGTCATGACAAGAGTGTAAACGCTGGTGCAGAAATGGGCGTACGGGCGAGCGATGCCTGATTGAGCCTGTCATTGCCGGGAATTGCCCTATCAGACGTGGTTCAACGGGGCTTTTCTTAAACCGCGATCCCGCCGATACTATGGGGGTATGCGTTTAACCGGCGCGATAGGTCTGGGTGTGGTTTGTGCGATGCAGCTCTGCATCGCCGGCGGTGCCTCTGCGCAGTACGCCGTGGGCACGCCGGTGGACCGCAACGTGGCCGACACAGGCGCGAATTCTTATTCGATGCGCTTCGTGCAGCCGGGCATCGGTCAGTTCGGCGTGGGCTCGCTTCTCTTGGACCGCTACGGACAGAACACCGGCCCGTTTCAGCCCGACTACTACGACCCCTACGCCGGCGACACGCGCGCGGGGCTGGGGCACCGCTACATGCTTCAGGCGCCCGGCTTTCACGCGCTGATGGATCGGCCGGACTACATCGGCCCAAGCCCCACCGGCGGATGGGTGCGCAACGCGCAGACCTACGACGGCGCCGAGATCCTCACGCTCCGGAGCGCCAACACCGTCTACGTCCTGAGCCCCGAGCTGCTTGAGCAGCGCAGCACGACGACAACCGAAGCCGAGCCCGACAACCCCTACCGTGTGCAGCTTCGCACCGCAGGCGACCCGTACGCGATCATGCGTAACGCGCAGGTCGACGGCCGAGCCGACGCGCAACCTTATCAGCCCGCTGCGCCTCTGCAGCAGATTACGCCGGCCGACGAAAACTACGTGCACCCCGAGATCATCGAGCGCCGCAAGCGCCTCAAGGCAGAACGCGAAGCCGAGAAAGCCGCGAAGCAAGCAGCCCAGCAGCAAGAACAAAGTACGCCAGAGCCTTGATCTAGTCTCTGTGCAGCGGGCGCCGCGCAGCGAAGCGCGTCATGCATCAGTCATAGACATGAGGCTAAAGCGGACGCTTCGCGTCGCCCGCTACACAGCATTTTCAATTCATCACCTGCTTCCCACGACCATCGCGGTGAGGGTGTCGGCGACACGCTGCGCAGTGTCCTGGTCAAAGCTCAGCTCGGGGCTGAGGAGTTCGATCGCGGGCCGGCAGTTCTGGTAGTAGATCGCGGTCGCGAGCACGGTGGAGGCGAGGTCCTTGACGCGGCTGGAGTCGGGGTCGAGGGTGAGGACCTGCGCGATGATGGCCTGCAGCCGGCGCTGCTGCGGCGCCAGGGCCTGGCCGAGTGTCGCGGCCAGCGCGGGCGTAGGGTCGACCATCTCGCGCAGAACGATCTGCATGTACCAGCCGGCGGGGCCGGTGATGAAGGCGCGCTCCATCAGCCCGCCGAGGTGGCGGCGCAGGCGCTGCTCGGCGGACATCGGCCCGGCGGGCTTGGGGCCTGCAGAGGCGGGCGCTTCACGGATGGCGCGTTCGCGCGCGTGCTCGAGCGCGGCGGCGTGGAGCTTGTCCTTGCCGCCGAAGTGGTAGTTGATCGCGGCGATGTTCGCGCAGGCCCTTTCGCAGATATCACGGACCGACACGGCCCGGTACCCGCTGGTGGCGAACATCTGCGCAGCGGCATCGAGCAGCCGACGGCGCGTGCCCGGCCCGCGGTCAGAGTCCTCGGGGGTCGTAATAATCGTACGGTTCTGGAGGGTGCTCATAGGCGCGTCCTTGCGCTGGCGGTAAACGGCTGGATCAAACACGCGATTGATACAGACATGTAAAACAATCGATATCCGTGATAATGCCCTATCGGCACAAGAAAGCCAACTTCCACACAAATACACTCGTTTCAATCAATCGGCTTCTCGGGAGGGCGAGGCTCCCCTCTAACGCGTCGATACGTACAGAATCAGATCACCCGGTTGTCCAGCAGGCGCACATCCCCCAGCCGGCCCGCGATGAGGGCGACGACCTCGCGGTCGATCGTGTCCAGGGCCCCGAGCGTGCGGGGGTGGCGGATGCAGGCGTAGTCCGGGCGGATGTGGTGGGCCTCGAGGGTCTGACGCATCGCCGACTCGACCAGCGCGGGGTCGGTGTGGCCGTCGTCCTTGATCATCTGCTGGGCCAGGCTCAGGGCCTTATAGAGTCCCACGGCGTGGCGTCGCTGCTCGGGGGTGAGGTAGCGGTTTCGGCTGCTCATCGCCAGGCCGTCGGACTCTCGGACCGTGGGCACACGCTGGATCGCGATGGGCAGGTTCAGGTCCGCGACCATCGCCTCGATCACGATCATCTGCTGGTAGTCCTTCTGCCCGAAGCAGGCGAAGGTCGGCCCGCAGAGGTTGAAGAGCTTGAGCACCACGCGGCAGACGCCGGCGAAGTGGCCGGGGCGATGGGCACCCTCGAACTCGCCGGTGAGGTCGGGCACATCGATAGCAAAGGGCACGACATCGGGCGGGTAGACCTCTTCGGGCTCGGGGGTGAAGACGACCGCTGCGCCGGCGCGCTCACACGCGGCGAGGTCCTGCTCGATCGGGCGTGGATATTTAGCGAGGTCTTCGTGCGGGCCGAACTGCGTGGGGTTGACGAAGATCGTGACCCAGACCTCATCGCTCAAGCCCCTGGCGACCTCGATGAGCTTGAGGTGCCCCTCGTGCAGCGCGCCCATCGTGGGCACGAGCGCAACGGGCTTGTTCGTTGTACGGCGGCGCTGTCGGAGTTCGGCGATATTGAAGATTCGTTTCACGGCGGGATTTTAACCGGCTTCGACGCCGGGGCCGGGGAACGCGATGGGCTCGCCGGTGAGCTCGCGGTAGGTGTGCAGCAGCAGTTCGAGCTGGTTGGATGCGAGCCTGTTTTCGGAGATCCACTGCTGAGCGGACTGCCCCAGTCCGCGCCAGATGCCGGGCTTGGTAGCGAAGCCGACCAGCGCGCGGGCCCATGCATCGGGCGTGGGGTCGTAGAGGACGCGCGCGGTCTGGCCGTCGATGAGATAATCGAGTACCGGGTCGGCGCAGGCGAGGACGGGCACGGCATGGGCCATCGCGCGCAGGGTGAGCGAGCGCGCCCGGCCTTGAGGCTGGGGGTGCAACAGTGCGCCGGCGCGCAGCAGCACTTCACGGTGGCCCAGGCGACGCGGGATGAGCGTGGAGTTGGTGAGCAGGCCGTTCCTGCTGATCGCACGCCAGAGCTGGTGGGGGTCGGCACCCTGGCCGTCGAAAAACAGCTGCAGATCAGGCTGAACCGCCACGACCTGCTTGGCGCCTTCAAGAAGCGCGCCCACGTAGCTGTCGTACCCGCCGTTGCCGCTGATCACGATGCACGGGGCCTCCTCGTCGCGGCGCTCGGCCAGATTGCCGGTGTGCACGCCCGGCGGGATGAAGCGAACAAGCGTGCGGTCGCCCACGACCTGCTCGATCAGGTTTGTGAGCGGCTGGGTCGCGCAGACGATCGCCGATTGTCCGGGCACCAGCTGCGAGCTGCACTCGCGCGCCAGCGAAACGTCGTAGATGCTGTTGGCGCTGAGCACGACCGGCACTTCGATCTGCCTCGCGATATCTAATGAAGATCGCCACACCCGGCCGTCGAGCCCGTGCACCAGGCCCACGCCCTCCTCACGCAGAGGCGGGACCATCTGCCGAAGCGCTCGTCGATTGCGCCAGCGACGCCGTCCCTCCTGCCAGGACAAACGCGTGCCGAAGGAAACGACTTCGCCCTCAGCCCGGCCGCGCGGAAGCACCTGCACGACACGCACCGACTCATCGATCAGCCCCACGACGATATGGTGCAGCGATGCGAGTTCTTCGTCCATCCAAGCCGTGTTGGCGATCAGGGCGACATGCATGTCAGGGTCTAGCGTGAAGGGCCTAGCGTTTAGCGTCGATCCGCTGGGCATCATCGTACGCTTCTGGATGCATGAGTGCATATCAGCCGCTACGTGCGGCCCATGATGAGCACCCATCGGGCTCGAAGCTAAGCGCTGGGCCCTACACGCTGGGCCCTACACGCTGGGCCCTAAACGCTAAACGCTGCAAGCTTTGTCTAGAATGCCCGCATGCCCGACGAGCCCTGGACAACCAAGCGATTGCTGCAGTGGACGACCACGGCGTTTGAGCAAAAGGGCATCGAGTCGCCGCGCGTCTGTGCCGAGATGCTCCTGGCCCATGTGCTTGAGCAGCCCAGGCTCAAGCTCTACATGGACCCCCATCGCCCGGCCAGTGACCTCGAGCGTGCCGCCTTCCGCGCCCTGGTCGAGCGGGCGCTCCGCGATGAGCCGGTGGACTACCTTGTCGGGCAGGCGCCTTTCTTTTCGATGATGTTCGGCGTGTCCCCGGCGGTGCTCGTGCCCCGACCCTCCACCGAGACGCTGGTCGAGCACGTCCTGCAGCACGCGAGACGCACGCCCGGCTTCAGCCCGCCACGCATCGCCGACGTCGGCACGGGCAGCGGTGTTATCGCCGTCACTCTCGCCAAGCAGTTCGCCAAGGCCGGCGTGCTGGCCACCGTTGTCGCAACCGACATCAGCGATGACGCGCTTGATGTCGCGCGGCAAAACGCACAAACGCACGGCGTCGCCGACCGCATCGACTTTCGACAGGGCAACCTGCTAGAACCGCTGCGCGGCGAACGCTTCACGTACCTGCTCTCCAACCCGCCCTACATCCCCGACCACGAATGGGAAGCGGTCCCGCCCAACGTCAAGGACCATGAACCTACGCTCGCGCTGCGCGGCGGCTGCGACGGGCTGGACCTCATCCGCCCACTGATCAAGTACGCGAATTTGCACCTTTCCGACCCCGGCCAACTGGTCTTGGAGATCGCCGCATGCCAGCGCAGCGAAGTAATCCATTTGGCTGAGCAGGCGGGCCTGCGACACCCCGTCGTGCTCGTCGACCACGAAAAACTGCCGAGGGTGCTGGTCGCGGACAGGTAGGCGCAGGCCTTGGGGTGAGGGAGGTCACATGCCCCAATCGACCGGGGCCGGACATTACTCTTCTATATTTGCAGTCATGGGAGTATCATGTTCGGACAAGGACAATACCCCTCGCGTCCAGGGCCTCGGACGACTCTTGAAAATCCAAACCTCCTGTTGTGATGAAAGGCGTGCCATGCAAGCAAAGATTCTTCATCTACTACTGTTCATGATCACACTAAGTATCTCGCAAGCCTCCTTCGCCGGGACCTACGCCAACTGGTCCGGCGACACGTACCTTCAGTCAGATCACGACAAGCAGTTCAAGGTGACCGGCGATAACAACAAGACTTTAAGCCTGACCGTGAGCTGCGTAAACAATAAGGCCGGCGGCGGGTCCTATCGCGCCTACTTCTACACACGCTCACCCCAGGGCGGCTGGCGCCAGATCAGCGAGCTGCGCATCATGATCCAGAGCGATATGCCGGAAACCACCAAAACCTTCAACCTCCCGCCCGGCGAGTACAAGGTCGAGCTCAGGGTGAGGCGGATGAAGTACTCGTTCCTCCTCACCGACGGCTAAATCGGCCCGCCGGCGTAACAAACGCTTAGAATTCATGTCTGGTACAAAAGAGGACGCCGAGTCCTCTTTTTTTTAATATCCGAGGTGTGTGATGAAAAAATACTGCTCCCTGACGATCTTCCTGATGCTCGCCCTGCTGCTGCCCTCTCCCGCACGAGCGGACGAAGAACAGGGCAAGGACTTCACCCTCTCCGCCCCTTCCGAAAAAGACTGCGAATACTTCGGGCTCGACCCGGCCTTCTACACCAAGTCCATCCGCGTCCAGGACATCTTCATCACCAGTTCCGCCAAGGTAAACGACTACGCCCTCAAGGAGTCGGCCTACCTCTTCGAAAAGCTCATGTCCTCGCTGGACCCCGCCGTCGCTCAGCGCATCCGCGACAAAAAGGTCCTCTGCATCGTCCTCGGCGCCACCGAGCAGCTCAGCGAAATGCCTCAATTCGCCACCCAAAAGACCGGCGAAGAACTGGACTACTACAACTGGCGAGGCCGGGGCTTCCTACGAAGGATCGATGTCAACGGACGCGAGCAGCCCGTCTTCCTCTACACCGAAGAGGACGTGCTCGAGTACCCCGACGGGATGCAGGACGAGTCGATCCTGATCCATGAGTTCGGCCACGTCGTCATGTCCATAGGCTTCAGCGAAGAACAGAACAAGAAGGTGCAGGCGTGCTACCAAAACGTAAAGGAGACGGGCCTGTACATGGACGGCTACGCCTGCCTGCGGTACGCCCGGATCAGCAGCATCAGCCCGGTGATGCTGATCGACGCGCTGGCCGAGTCGTTCCCCGACCAGCCGCGTGCGTTGCTGGAGGCTTGCCTGGCCGGTGGCGATATCACTGTCAACGGCATTCCGACCACGCCCTACATCAAAGTGGACAAGGACGACAAGGTGCTGATCCACTTCGGCGGGCCCAAGGATTGCTACGCGAGCAAGAACCCGAGTGAGTACTGGGCGGAGATCTACCAGGACTGGTACGACACGAACCGCACGATGGACCACGACCACAACCACATCCACACGCGCAAGCAGCTCAAGTCTTACGACCCGATGGGCGCGGCGCTCTGTGCCGAGGTGATGGGGGATGGGCCCTGGCGTTTTGTCTCGCCGCGCACCCGGGCCGGCAGCGGGCACCTGGCGGGTTACGACCCTGCGTCCGCACCCAAAATCATTGACCCTGAAAACATCCGCAAGGCCGGCCTTGACTTCTTCGACAAACTCTGGGAGCCGTACTGGCAGCGCCTTGCAGAGAAGTACGCGGACGAGCTGACCAAAGACCCGGCCCCCTAAGCGGCGAACCCGATCTCAGGTTTATTCGCGGCCCTTGGCAGGCTTGACGATCTTGGCCATAAACCGGGCTGTAAGATCGATCGCGTCGTCAAACTGCGCCATGTCTTTAATGATGTGGCCATGCGCGCCGCCCTCTTTGAGGATCAGCTCGTAAGGCACCTTGTTCGCAGCCAGCCGCTCGCAGAAATCTTTGAGGATCGGCAGCTTCGCGACATCGTCCTTGTCGCCGTGGAAGATCAGCATGGGTGGCAGGCCCGGGCGGATCTGATGTCGCGGCGAAATCGATTGCCATTGCTCCCCGATCAGCGCGTTGCCGTAGCCCTCGGGCGAGGTGTCGAGCACGCCGTAGAAAAGGACCACGCCATCGGGTCGGCACGACACGGTGAGGTCTTCGTCTTCATGGTCGATGCCATCGAACGCGGCACAGGCGAACGCGAGGTGCGCCCCGGCCGATCCGCCGCCGACGGTGATGCGATGCGGATCGACGCCTAGCTCCTCCGCGTGCTTGCGGACGTAGCGGACCGCGGCGCGTGCGTCCTTCACGCAGTCGAAGACGGATGTCCCGGACTTATCGCTCACAAGCCGGTACTCAATGCTCATCGTGAGGTAGCCCTTGTCGCGCACGCTGGCGGCAAAGGGGTAGAAGCGCATCGCGTTGTTGCTGCGCCAGCCACCGCCGTGGATCACGACGAATGTGGGCAGGCGGTCCTTAGCGCTCGTTCCCTCAGGCCGAAAGACGTGCAGCTTCAGCTCGGTGTCGCCGATCTTTTTATAAGTCACAAGCTCGGTCGGCGTAACAGACTTGGCCAAGGAGTCAAAAGTCCGCGGCGCCTGGCCATCGTTCTGGCCAAGCGCAGGGCGAGCCAGCATCAACAGCACAAACATCGTGTAAATGAACTTTTTTTGCATGGTCGGTCTCCTGGAAGTGTGTCTCTATTTACGGCGTTTAATGCATCGTGCATCTATTAAGATGCTATCACTCGTCCGCCTTCTGTGTAATATAAGAAGCCGGTCGATTGTCGATTATTACTTAATAGCCTGGTCCCTTCCCGCTGGAGCCCGCCATGTCGATGCCCGATTTTTCTCGCCGTGATTTCCTGAAGACCTCCGGGGCCCTGCTGGGCGCCGCGATGCTGCCTGCGATGCCCGGGCGTGCGATGGCACAGGCCAACCCCACCGCCGGGGCGAAAACGCTGCGTGTGATCCAGATCGGCATCGGCGGGATCGGCGGGATGGATCGACGCTCCATCTCCAGACATCCCAAGGTGAAGATCGTGGGACTGGTCGATGTCGATCAGGAAGCGCTGGACAAAGTCGGCGCACAGTTCCCCGACGCCTTCCGCGAAAAAGACTACCGCAAGGTCTTTGCCGATCGCCTGGGCGAATTCGACGCGGTGAACATCTGCACGCCCGACCTTAGCCACATCAACCCGCTGCTGCTCTCGCTGACCAACAACAAGCACGTCTACGGCCAGAAGCCCCTGGTCCAGCAGCTCGAAGAACTCGACTTCCTGGCCAGCGCCGTAAAGTCGCGGCCTCACCTGGCGACACAGACCGGCAACCAGCGCATGCAGAGCACGGGACGCCGCATCGCCGTGGACATCCTCGAGCGAGGCCTGCTGGGTAAGGCCATCTCTGCGCACGCCTGGGCCGGAACCGTCAGAGGTAGCGCCAAGCCCATCGAGCTGCCCCCCGCCATGGAAGCGCCGGCCAACATCGACTGGGACCTCTGGCTTGGCCCGGCCCAGATGCAGCCCTACCGCGAAGGCATCGCGCCCAACAAGTGGCGCGCCTGGTGGGAGTTCGGCACCGCGGGTATGGGCGACTGGGGCGTGCACCTGCTGGACCTCATCATGTACAGCTACCCCGAGCTGACCTCGCCCATCTCGGTCAAGTGCGATACCCCGCGCGCAGCCAACTGGTACCACACCGCCGACTGCAAATCGACGATCACCTACGCGGTGAACTCGGACAAGTTCAAGAACGATACGTACAAGGTCTACTACAACGACTCGGGCATCAGCCCCAACCTCCGCGAACTGGGCATCCCCAAGGACAAGGCAGGCTCAAACAACACGGTATTCGTCTGCGAGGGCGGCACGCTGTTTATCGATGCCAACGGCGACCACCTCGAGATCTACAGCAAAAACAAGCCCGTCACACCCAAGGAGCTTGGCGCAAACGAAGACGTCGGCGAGTACAAGCACTGGGACAGCTGGATCGACAAGGCGCTCGGCGATGAGAAGGTCAGGGTCTGGACGCCGTTCGAGCAGGGCCTGCGCATGACCGAGTGCGCGATACTCCCCGTGAAGGCCAGCCGGTTCCCCGGCCAGGAACTCAAGTGGGACCGCAAGACGCTGACCTTCACCAACTCGCAGGAAGCGACCGACACGGTCGTGCGTCGTGCGTACCGCGACGGGTTCGCCCCGCCACGGTTCGCGTGATTTGCAGCAAGATTGAAATCTACAAAGAAGCGCACAGGCCTCGATTCTGTGCGCTTCTTTACTGGCAGTATCTTGATATTCCCGGACCTTGATTGACACTACGTATCGTGCCGATGGTGATTCCACAAGGAGCTCCATCGATGCGCATTGACCACGCCACGCAGCAAGCACCCCTCGCGACCGCAGGCCCCGCACCCAAGCAGGCCGGCAAGCACGAGAAAAGCCACAAGCCCGAGCACACACCCAACGGCAAGGCCTACGGCGTCGTGCGCAAACTCGGCACCGATCACTTCAGCCCCACCGCCGAGGCCCGCCTCACCGCGCACTTCGGCCACCTGCTCCCCCCGCCGCCACCGGTCGATGAAGCAGGCGACCAGGCCGGCGAAGAAACCATCGAAGAGTTCGGCGAAGACTCGATCGTTGATGCCCCGGTCGATGAGCCCGTCGACACACCCGCCATCGATGCGCCCACCGTCGCCCTGACCTACACGGCCGACGGGCTTGTGGGCCAGACCCTGGAATTGATCGGCCAGAGCCTCAACGTCGTGGGCTGATCGGTCCTAGCGTCTGTAACGATTATCAGAACAAGGTAAGCGCCTAACTTCAGCGGCACGGCATCTGCCGTGCCCTTTTTTATGGACCCGGCGGGGATTCTTGCCAATCGTGCCCAGCCGTCACAGGCCGCATTAAGTCGCGCCCCGATCATCCCGATTGTGAAAGTGGACAAGCTGGGTAAGGACCGGACACCTGCGCAGGACGCGCGTAGTTGCGTGGTGCGCCCGGATCACAGGCCCGAACACGATCAAGAGAGGCCCGCGATGAGTGGCAACAACGGAAATCACAACGGCAAGCACAACGGAAACCACAACGGACACGACAGCGCCGCGGACAGCGACGGCGAAGACCTGTTCGACAAGCAGGTGTTCACCACCGGTGAGGCCGCGGAGATCTGCAAGGTCTCGCAGCAGACCATCATCCGCTGCTTCGACGCAGGCCGGCTCAAGGGCTTCCGCGTGCCCGGCTCGCGCTTCCGCCGTATCCCGCGTGAAGAACTCATCCGCTTCATGAAGCAGAACGAGATCCCGACCGACAACTTTGCACACGGCAAGAAGCGTGTGCTGGTAGTCGACGACGACCCGCAGATCGTCGAGCTGTTCACCGACGTGCTGGGCCGGGACGACCGGTTCGAAGTGCGTACGGCCTCGACGGGCTACGACGCGGGCATGATGACCACCGAGTTCAAGCCCGACCTGATGATCCTCGACTACATGCTCCCGGACATCAACGGCAACGTCGTGTGCAAGACGGTCCGCAAGAACCCCACGCACCAGGGGATGAAGATCCTCATCGTCTCGGGCGTCGTGAACCGGGAAGAGATCGACGACCTGCTTCACTCGGGCGCGAACGACTTCATCAAGAAGCCGTTCGATATCGAAGAGCTGATGGCGAGGATCACTTCGCTGATCGAGGCCTGAGCTTGACCGCTCGGACCCCTCGATAAAGCGCCTAGGAGCATCGATGGTCGCCTCAGACCTTCCCAAGCCCCGACGGATCGAGCTGATCCTCAGGCAGCTCGACACCCTGCCGACGCTGCCCGCGGTGGCGGCGCGCCTGCTGCAGCTCACGGCCAGCGATGAATCGCACGCGCGCGAGGTCGTCGAGCTGGTCGCCGCCGACCCGGCGCTGACCGCAAAAGTACTCTCGCTCTGCCGCGCCGCGGACAAGGGCGTGCGCAGCGACGTGGTCACGGTCGAGCGGGCGGTGGTCCTGCTGGGATTCACCACGATCCGCAACACGGTGCTTTCGCTGAAGGTGTTCGAGCTCTTTGGCAGCGAAGAAAAGAAAACCAACCGACGCGTTAACGAGCCGGCCGAGGAGGACTACGAGCCCTTCGACCGTGCCGGGCTGTGGACGCACGCGCTGGCGGTGGGCGTGCTGGCGGAGCTGATCGCCAAGGCGCACCCGGGCCAGCATGATCTCAACCCCGAGCAGGCGTTTGTGTGCGGTCTTCTGCACGACATCGGCAAGCTGGCGATGGACCAGGTGCTGCCGCGCAGCTACGCCCGGGTCGTGGAGGTATGCAAGAACAAGCGATGCTCGATCGCGGAGGTCGAGCGGCTGATCATCGGCATTGACCACCACACGGCGGGCAAGCGCCTGGCCGAGCAGTGGGGTCTGCCGCATGTCCTGCAGGACTGCATCTGGCTACACGGCAGCCCGTACGAGGCGCTGCCGAACCTGCCGCACCGACGCATGATCGGGGTCATCGGCCTCAGCGACGCGATCGTGCGCCGGCTGATGATCGGCTTCTCGGGCAACCAGGGGCTTGTGACCGATACCGATGTCCTCATCGAGCGCCTTGGCCTATCTAAGCCGGCGGTGGATTCTGCGACGGCTGCGCTCTACGACGAGCTCGAGCGCCGCGGCAAGATGATGGGTCTGCACGACACGCCCTCCCAGCAGGTGCTGATCGAGTCGATCCAGAAAGCCAACGAGGCGCTGGGCCGACTCAATCAGCAGCTCGCGGTGCGCAGCAAGCAGGTCGCCGGCCAGAGCCGGGTGCTCGAGGTGATCGCGGCGTTCCATGCCTCGGCCTCGCCGGGCCGCAGCGTGCAGGACGTGCTCGACGCGGTGATGCATTCGGCACGCTCACTCTTTGGCGAAGGCTTCTACGCGATGCTCTACCCCAGCCGCGCGGCCGAGGGACGCGAAGAATGGCTGATCGGCGAGCGCGCGGTCGGCAGCGAGATCACGCGCTACCAGGCGATCGACCCGCCGCCCAGCGCGCCGGACCTCATCGCGATGGACGCCAACCAGCCGATGACGATGAACCTCATGGGCCTCTTGCCCACGATCACCGACTACCTCATCGGCGCGGAAGACCTACGCAAGGTGCAGCTTCTGCCGCTGGCCTCGGGCTGGGGCACGGCGGCGCTGCTGATCCACGACCGCCCGGAGGTGCCCGCCTGGCCGGTGCTGCACCCGCTCTTGACAACGTGGGGCTCTGCCATCGCGGCGGCGGCGCAGCATGAAGGCGCCAAGCGCATGGGCGAGGAACTCAACGATGCCAACCTCGCTTTGGCCGAGGCGCAGGACCGACTGCTGCAGACCGAGTCGCTCGCGCGGCTGGGCGAGATGGCGGCGGGCGCAGCCCACGAGATGAACAACCCCCTGGCCGTGATCGCCGGCCGGGCGCAGCTGCTGTCCATGTCTCTGCCCAACGGCGGCAAGGAGCAGCAGTCCGCGCAGCTGATCTATAAAGAATCTCACCGGCTCAGCGACCTGATCACCGCGTTGCACCTGTTCTCGAACCCGCCGCAGCCGGACTGCAGGCCCGTCGAGCTTCTGGGGCTCCTGGATGATGTGGTGCGTACCGTGCGCCTGGGCCGGAGCAAGCGCGAGCGTGCCGCCGAGATCTCCATGGCTGTGAAGGACCGCCTGCCGATCGTGCACTGTGACCCGCCACACGTCGCCCGCGCGTTGACCGAGCTGCTGCTCAACGCGATCCAGTCCAACCCGCGCAGCGTCGTACACCTGTCGGCGTTCACCAACCCGGCGAACGAGACCGTCGTGATCCAGGTGATCGACGACGGCGACGGTATGGACGCGCGAACACTGAGCCACGCCTTCGACCCCTTCTTCAGCGCCAAGCCCGCCGGCCGACAGGTCGGCATGGGCCTGCCTCGCGCTCAGCAGCTGGTCCTTGCCCACGGCGGACGTATCGATCTCGAATCGCAGCCGGGCAAAGGAACCACCGCGACGATCACGCTGCCGATCCGCGGTCGCGCAACTGATGCGCTGGACCTCGCGCTAGAGGCCGAATAACTGGCACCGCACGCCTTGCAATCGTCACGGTTTATCAGCCGCCGGAGCCTATAAGTCGGGATTCAGCGCAGCCGGTACACACTATCAAGTGAAGCACTGAAAAATTCACAACGCGCTCGATCTTCACGCATGTCGGGTCGATCACTTGAAGGAGAAAAGACCCCGGCGGAGACCGGGGCGGAGAAAAGAGAGGAGCCCCGCGTGCTTGATCCCCGCGAGAGCGCCCCGGCTGACGGTGCGGAAAAATCCGTCAGCAAGGGCAAGCAGTCCATCCGACAAATCCTGCTGGTCGACCCCAGCCCCGCGTTGCGACCCGCACTTCTGAAGTGCAAGCCGCAACAGGGAAGCGCGTCGGTCGTCTACGCCGCAACACTCGATGAAGCCCGCAGGCTCATCCAGACCGCTGGCCGTATCGACCTGGCGATCCTCCCCCAGGGCACGGACAACGACGGTCTCGAGTTCGTGCGCGAACTAAGTGAGAGCGACGCGGCCACGGCCTGCGTGCTGCTGACCTCGACGCCCGACTTCGATTTCGCGCAGCAGGCCATGCGCCTGAGCGTGTCCGACCTGATCGTCCGCCCCGCGCTCAACGCAGCGCTTGATGACGCGTGGTTGACGACGACCGCCGCACGTGTTTCTGAAGCGCTCGACCGCCAGTGGTCCAGCCGCGAACGCAAGACGCGTATCCGCAAGCTCAAGAAACTCTGCCGCCGGCTTAATGATGCAAGGCTCGAAGTCACCGAGCAGGTCGACATCCTCTGCAACGACCTGGTCACCGCGTACCAGGAACTCGCCACGCAGATGCAGAACATGACCAACACGGCGGGCTACCGCGAGGCGATCGGTGACGAGCTCGACCTCGAGGCCGTGCTCCGCAAGACGCTGGAGTACATCCTCCAGCAGGCCGGCCCGTGCAACGCCGCGGTGTTCCTGCCCTCGTCCGCAGACGAGTTCTCTCTGGGCGGCTACGTCAACTACGACTGCACCAAAGAATCGGCCGACATGCTGCTGCAGCACCTGGCCGACGTGCTCGCGCCGGGCGTCGCCAAGCTCGAGGACGGCGACCTGATCCACGCCACCGACAACGGCACGCTCGCGCGGCTGATCGGCGACGACTGGAACTACCTCGCCGACTGCCACCTGCTCGCGCTGCCCGCCTGCCACGACGGCGAAGCCCTCGCGGTCGTCGCGCTCTTCCGCGACAACGCACAGCCCTTCACCGAGCCCGCCGTCGATGCGCTCTCGAGCATCGCCGAGCAGATGGGCACGCTCCTAGCACGCATCATCCGCGTCCACCACCGCTCGATGCCCGGCTTCGACGACGTCACGCCCGGCGACTCCTACCTCCCGCCCAGCGAGTGGCAGGGATACGACAAGCTCTCAAACCCCTTCGACGACGAGGAAGAAGACGAGGACGACTTGTCGTACTAACACAGTGATAGGCACCCACGACTGCGCCATCATGAAACAGCCGATTCCAGGGACACACACATGCAACGCATGACGCTCCGCCATCGCGCTTTCAGTCTTGTCGAGCTGGTCATTGTGATCAGCATCCTCGCGATCCTTGCCGCGATCGTGATCCCCAAGTACTCCAACGCCAGTCAGACCGCACGCGCCAGCTCACTTGCCGCGCAGTTGCAGACGCTCAACAAGGCGCTGCAGCTCTACAAGAACCAGCACAACGGCGAATACCCCACCGCCGACCAGCTCATCACCAACCCGTGGCATGCCCTCACGCGCAAGACCGATGTCAACGGCGACACGGCGGGCTCGGACCTGGGCCCCTACATCCAGTCCGCGCCGATCAGCCCGTTTGTCGGCTCGTACGTCGTAGCGGCCGACACGAGCGGCGGCTGGCAATATGACGCCAGCACCGGCAAGGTCAAGGCCGTCGTGCCGCAGTCCGTCTTCGACCGCGCCGCCGATCTCAAGCTCGACGCCGGCGACCTAGTGGTCAGGCCCTAACGCCTCACGGTCGCACAGCCTTTGAAATCGATATACAACACAAGGCCGCGGCGTCTCGCAAAGCAGGCGAACATTGCTACGATTATCTCGACAAGGCCGCCTGCGAAGCTCCGCGGCCCATCAGCAAGGTGTCACGAGAAATCACACATGCCCCTGCGCATCCCGCACAAGCAGCTGAGCCCCGACACGCTCAACCGACTCATCGAAGAGTTTGTCACGCGCGACGGCACGGACATCTCCGAGGCGACGCGATCCATCGAGCAGGTCCACAAGCTCCTGGACCAGGGCAAGGCCGTGATCACCTTCGACGAAGACACCGAGAGCTGCAACATCCTGCTGCGTGAGGACGCGGACCTGTTCGAGAGCTGACCGCAAAGGCTACTTGGCGGACTTCGCTTTTTTCTTGGTCTTTTTCCTGCGCTTGGGCACCAGCGTCTCGAGCACGCCCTTCTTGCCGTAGCACAGCAGCGTGTCGCCGACCATGATCGTCTCCCGGCCCTTGGGCGAGGGGATCACGACCGACCCGCGCTCGATCGACAGCACGAGCACCTCCTGATCACGCAGGTTCGAGTCGGCGATCGTGAGGTTCCTGAGCCTGGAGCCCGTGCCCACCGGCACCTCAGCCACCGCGTAGCCCGAACGCAGCGTCAAACGCTGACGCAGGTCGATCTCGGGGAAGCGCACCTGCTCTTCGAGGTCGCTGATGACAGCGCCAGCCACGTCGATACCCGTCGCCGACTCGATCCCCTCCAGGCCCGGCGAGCTGTTGACTTCCAGGACCTTCGGCCCGTCCAGGCCCTCGAGCATGTCCACGCCCGCCACACGCAGGCCCATGATGTGCGCCGCCTGGATCGCGGTACGCTGGTACTCGGGGCTGAGCTCGATCCCCTCGGCTTTGCCGCCGCGGTGCACGTTGCTGCGGAACTCCCCGCCCTGCGCCTGCCGGCGCATCGCCGCCACCACGCGCCCGCCCACCACGAACGCTCGCACGTCACGCCCCTTGCTCTCCTTCACAAACTTCTGGACCAGCACCGACTGCCTGGCGCTCTGCAGCGTCTGGATGATGGCCTCGGCGATCTTCTCGGTGTCGGCCAGGATCACGCCCACGCCCTGCGTGCCCTCGAGCAGCTTGATGATCACCGGCGCGCCGCCGACCCTGCGGATCGCGGGGATCACCTCGCTCTTGGCGCGGACGAAGGCCGACGGCGGGATACCGATCGAGTGCCGGCTGAACATCTGCATCGAACGGAGCTTGTCGCGTGAGACGCTGATGGCCCAGGAGGTGTTGTGGGTGTAGACGCCCATCTGCTCGAACTGCCGTACGACGGCGGTGCCGTAGAACGTGATCGACGCGCCGATGCGCGGGATGATGGCGTCGTAGGTCTTCAGCGGCTTGTTGCGGTAGTAGAGCGCGGGCTCTTCTTCCTCGACATAGAGCGAGAAGCCCAGGGTGTTGAAGATGCGCACCTCGTGCCCGCGCTCTTTCGCGGCCTGGTAGAGCCGGCGGGTGGAGTAGTTCTTCGGCTCGCGCGAGAGGATGCCGATCTTCATGGTGGGCTTTCGTGGTTCGCTATGAGGCGGCTGACGGTGTACCGCCGGGCCGCGTATTATCCACGATTCCCGCTGTTTTGGTAATCCCCTGGCAATGCTTTAATCAGGGCCTGGGTTTGCGCTTTGGCTTACGGGTCAGAACCCGGGCGCGGGTGGGGTCGACGGTGAAGTCGCCGCTGAGCGCCGCCCTGCCGATGAGCATGCGGTACTTCATCTTGTGCCGGCTGATGAGGCTGATCTCGATGGGCTTGACGACCGGGCCGATCTTGAGCTGCGTCGTGACGAACAGGCGGACGTGGGTGTGGCCGGTGCTGGATTTCACGGTCGATCGCCGGCTGATGGGCGCGACGATATCGACGCGGTGCTCGGGGTGTTTGCGAGAAATAACGACGGTGAACTTCACCCTGCCGTCGGGCAGTTCCTGGATGTCGTAGGCATCGATAACGCTGGTCTTGGCGCCGGTATCGGTCTTGGCCGGGAGGTGGCGGATGCCCCATTCCGGGAGGCTGACGTACTCGCGCCAGCCGATGAGCAGCCGGTCGGGGTCGGGCGTCGGGGGTCTGTCGCGGCCGTCGGGCATGGGCGTACACTAAATAGAGGCCGGCTCGCCAGCAAATAGGATAGGCCTGGCCGTGGTAAGGTTTAGGTAACGGCGTGTATTGGCGTGCGTCGGTAGAAGGATCATTTCACCGTTTATCTGGAGCCGCCCATGAAGCCCCTGCGTTTATTGTTGACCGTGATGTTGCTGCTGCTCTCGCCGCTTGCGCAGGCGGAGCTGAGGGTGTCCAACGCGTTTGGCGAGCACATGGTGCTGCAGCAGGAGATGCCGATCCGCGTGTGGGGCTGGGCGGATCCCGGCGCGACGGTTGTCGTGGGTCTGGACGATGGGGCGAAGGTTTCTTCGATATCGATCAAGGCCGGGGACGATGGCAAGTGGCTGGCAGAGCTGCCGGCGCGCAAGGCCGAGGGAAAGACCTGCACGCTGCAGATCGTTTCGGGTGATGCGACTATCAAACTGTCCGACATCCTGCTCGGCGAGGTCTGGATCTGCTCTGGCCAGTCGAACATGGAATGGCCCGTATCCAAGGCCGCCAACAGCGCCGCAGAGATCGCCAACGCCGACCACCCGACGATCCGCCTGTTCAACGTGCCCGAGCACATCAAGCAGGCCACGCCGCAGGACGACGCGCAGGCAGCGCCGTGGCAGGTATGCAGCCCCGAGACGGTTGGGGGCTTTAGCGCGGTGGGCTACTACTTCGGCCGGGAACTCAATCGATCGCTCAACGTTCCGATCGGCCTGGTCGGGACCAACTGGGGCGGGCAGAAGATCGAATTGTTTACCCCGCCGGCGGGTTTCGCGCAAGTCAAAGACATTGAAAAGCTGGCCGGCAACACCAGCGGGATGAAGGAAGCGTCGATGATCTACAACGGCATGGTCGCGGGCCTGACGCCGATGAGCGCGCGCGGCGCGATCTGGTATCAGGGCGAGTCGAACGCTGCCGACGGTCTGAAGTACGACACCCTCAAGGAAGCGCTGGTCAAAGGCTGGCGTTCGGAGTTTAAGAACGAAGAACTGTCTTTCTACTGGGTGCAGCTCGCGGATTTCGGCAAGGGGCACAGCGGAAAGCCCGAGGGCGGTGGCTGGGGGCCGGTGCGTGAAGCTCAGCGCCGTGCGCTGCGTATAACCAACACGGGCATGGCCGTGACCATGGACATCGGCGATGCCGGCAACATCCACCCCACCAACAAGCAGGAAGTCGGCAAGCGCCTGTCGCTCTGGGCGCTGGCGAAAAACTACGGCAAGGGAATCGCCTACTCCGGCCCGCTGTACAAGTCGCACGAAATCAAGGGTGACAAGGTCATCATCCACTTCGACCACGTCGGCGGCGGGCTGATGGCGGGCACCAAGGGCGGCGAGAACCGGATGGACCCGGTGCGGGAAACGCCCGGCGCCGAGCTTCTGGCGTTCTCCCTGCGTGACAACGATGGCACATGGCACTTTGCCAGGGCCGTGATCGACGGCGACACGGTTGTCGTCTCCAGCGAAGAAGTCAGCAAGCCCACGGCCGTGCGATACGCCTACGACTCTGACCCGGATGTGAACTTCTATAACAAAGAAGGCCTGCCCGCCTCGCCGTTTTCCGCAGAGAAATAAGCGATTATTCACGCAACACAAATCCTTAGCCTCCGCCTGAAATGGCGGAGCGCAGCGATAATGAACTTCTGATCGCCCGCGCCGGCTCACCGGCGGCGGCTAAATTACAATGCCCGCATGTCGATGACTCACACTCATGCCGTCGTCCACAACCCCGATCGCAACTCCGCGGACCTCCTCGAACGCGAGTGGCTGCTGACCCCGGGCACCGGCGGCTTCGCCATGGGCACCGCGCTGGGCGTCAATACCCGGCGGTACCACGGCCTGCTCATCGCGGCGACCACCCCTCCGGTCGGAAGGGTCGTCGTACTCAATCAGCTCTTCGAGCAGCTCGTCCTCACACGCGACGGCAAGACGCACACGCTCGAGTTCGGCGGCTGCCTCTTCCTCGGTGGCAGCGGCTACGTCATCGCGCCCGACTGCACGGCGATGCTCAAGCGCTTTGACCGCGGGCTCGATGTCGCGTGGTCTTACCAATGGGGTTCGCTGACGCTTACCCGCCGCCTGGTCCTGCACGACGGCGAGCCGGCCTGCACCGTGCAGTACGACATCACCGGGCTCGGGGCGGTGTGCACCTCGGCCCAGCTGCGCGTGCGACCGATGGTGACGCTGCGCAACTTCCACAGCCTTGAGCACCGCGATGACAACCGCTTTTCCGTTGCAGAACAAGGCGATTCGCTCATCGTCCGCCGCGGCACGCTCAGCGCCTGTTACCACGCGCCGGGCGCAAAGGCCAGCGCTTTATCCGACTGGTGGTACGGCGTGCACCACAAGGTCGAGGCCCACCGCGGCGTCGACTGCTTCGAAGACCTCTTCGTGCCCGGCTCGCTCGAGATCGACCTGGGTGTACGCGATGATGCGCACGCCGCGATCACCGCCACACTCGGCGACAAGCCCGCCAAGCCGGTACGCCAGCCCGAGGCACGCGCCAAGCGACTCGAACCGATCCGCAAAAAGCTCACCGCTGCAATCGCTTCCGGCACACAAGCGGATCAATCCCTCACAGAGCTCCCCGCCATCCTCGCCCAGGCCAGCGATGACTTTGTCGTGCAGCGCAGGGTCGGCGACCGCACGCTCTCGACCATCATCGCGGGCTACCCGTGGTTCGCCGACTGGGGGCGTGACACCTTCATCGCCCTGCCGGGGCTCTTGCTGTGCACCGGCCGGCACGACGAGGCACGCAACACGCTTTCGGTCTTTGCCGCGGCGATCAAGGACGGGCTGGTCCCCAACCGCTTTGACGACAACGACCCGACACTGGCGCACTACAACACGGTCGACGGCTCGATGTGGTACGTGCACGGTGCGCTAGAGTATCTCAAGGCGACCAACGACAGCGCCTCGTGGGAGGGCTGGCTGGCCCAGGCGTGCGTGAAAATCATCGAGGCCTACCGCAAGGGCACCTACGCGCTGGCGCATGACGGGCAGACGAAAATCTCCATCCACATGGACAGCGACGGGCTTATCGCCGCCGGCAACGACCAAAGCCAGCTCACGTGGATGGACGCCGCGGCATGGGGACCGGACGGCTGCTTCCACGTCTTCACGCCGCGACCGGGCAAGTGTGTCGAGATCAACGGGTTGTGGCACAGCGCGCTGATGCGCCTGGCCGATGCGCTTCCCGACCGCTTCAAGCGCGAACGCGAGAGATACGCCGCGCTGGCAAAACAGGTCCGTGAGAGTTTCACCGCAACGTTCTGGTCCGACCACCTGGGCTACCTCATCGACCACGTCACACCCGTCGGCCACTCCGCGATCGCCGACTACTCGCTCAGGCCCAACCAGCTCATCGCCTGCGCGCTCGAGCACAGCCCGGTCCACCCCATCCAACGCAAACAAGTCATCTCCGCCTGCCGCGATCGCCTGCTCACCCCCGTGGGCCTGCGCACGCTGCCGACCGACGACCCGGCCTTCCACCCACGATACGCCGGCGGACCCTTCGAACGCGACGCGACCTACCACCGCGGCATGGTCTGGCCCTGGCTCATGGGACCGTACTGCGAGAGCCTCCTCCGCGACGGCGGCTTCAGCAGCCAAGCCAAGCGCGAAGTGCTTGATACGCTCTCGCCCCTGATCGCGCGGCTGACCACCAGCGACTACCCCGGCGCGATGGGCTCGCTGCACGAGATCCATGAACCCTTGCACCCCTTCAACCCACGCGGCTGCCCGGCCCAGGCGTGGTCGGTCGCCGAACTGCTGCGCATCTTGACGATGCTGGGAAGCTGAATTGAAAACCCCGCCGTGAAGCGGGGCCGGTAGAAGACATCGGATTCAATTGCAACGCTCAGGTCACGGGCCCGTTGTGCTCCTGTCTCGGCGCGGGTTCAATGCGCAACCGGATGCGGTTGTTTTTCAGCAGGTCATCGACCTTGCGCTGGACTTCAGGCGCCAGGCCCTCGATCTTGTCGTCGGCGGGCACGTCACCGTCGAAGAGCACCTTGCCGTCGGCATCTTCGATCTTCAAATGCCGGGCCTGGTCATTTTGCGTGAGCGAAAGCGTGTGCTCGCCATCGTTCATCGTGACGCTTGATTGGATGTGCTGCTCGCCGCCACCTGGCATCTTATCGAGCCCACGCAGTTGTAAATGAAAAGCGTCCCTGTCCATGTCCATCTGACGACGCATCTGCTCCATCATCTGGCGGATCTGGTCGTGGTGCTGCTCCATCTGCTCGAAGAGGTCACGCATCGGCGGCGGAGGCGCCTGGCCCAGCCACGGGTCGATCGCATCGGGTCCGGGCTCGGGCAGCGGCTCATCCAAGCCCCAGGGCAGACGCATGCGCGGGGCCATCATGCGATCACCCATCGGAGGCGCAACCAGCTCATGCTCAGCAAGCTCGGCCTGGAGCTCAACCGCTTTGCCGTCACGAAGCAGGTGCACGGTCACACGGTCGCCGGCCTCCTGCATCTGCACAAGCACCGCGAGCTGGTGCGGGTTGATCAGCATCTGATCATTGAGCTTGGTAAGCACATCGCCTTCCTTGATCCCCGCGGCGCTGGCCGGGCTGTCGGGCGCGACGTTGACGATGCGCAGGCCGGTGCCCTCGGGCAGGCCCATCTCTTTGGCGCTGGATGGGCCAAGGGGCGCCGCCGCGATGCCGAGGAACGCGACGCGTTTGTGCTCGGCCTGCGGGGGTTGCGGCCTTGGCGGGGCATGCTGGGGCCGATCATTTTCAGCAGGCTTGGGCGGCGCTGCGGCGTCGTCGGCGTGGACGTGGAGCGGGCCCGACAGGGCCAGGGCTGTTGCTGCGGTGATGGCGGTCAGGAGGGTAGCGGTTTTGAAAAGGCGTGAGTTCATCGGGTTCTCCTTTCACAAAAGTCCGTGAGTGGAGTGTCGAAAAAACCTGGTGCGTGACCCCCGCCGATCGGGGGTCAAACACGCACCAGCTAGTCATACGCACGGGTAGCGATCCGGGTTTTGGGGGTTCAAAAACGGTGGAAAAGTGGCTTAAATCAGGCCCGCCGACCCCGCCGTCACGCCCAGCAGCGCCCCGTGGATCGCCATGCCCAGGCCCTCGCAGCAGAGCTTGAGGTTGACATTGCTATTGAGTTGCCGCTCGAAAGTATCCACCGCGCTGATGATCCCAAGCCAGGGCTCGAGCGCCGCCTCCGCCTCGGCCGGTCGTTCGGGGTCGCAGGCCTCGGCCCCTTCGGCCAATCGTCGACGCGCGTAGTTGCCGATCATCGAGCCCATCAGCGACGCCGCCATCCGGTTGGCCGCCTCCTTGCTCGCGTTCTTGTGCGCATCGACCCACGCCGCGGCAAAGCCATCGACACGCTCGGCGATCTCGCTGCCCAGCGTCGGCTCGGGCCGGCCCGACTTCGCAAGGCGCTGGATCGGCGTGAGTACCGCCGCGCCCCACTCCACCAGCTCGAACTTCACCGCCAGCGCCGCGCGGCCGAGGCTGCCCTGCGCAAAACCCACCACCCATTTGCGCGTCGTCTCGTCAAGCTCGCCGTGGTTTTTACTTATCCAACGCCCCACCGCCGCGTCCTCTAGCGCAACAAACGCCACGCGCTGACACCGGCTGCGGATCGTCGGCAGCAGGCGGTGCTCGCTCGCGGTGACGAGGATCAGCACCGTGCCCGGCGTGGGCTCCTCAAGCGTCTTGAGCAGCGCGTTCTGACCGGTCGGGTTCAGCAGTTCCGCCTCGTCGATGATGAAAACCTTGCCGTGCCCAAGCGCCGGTGCAAGGCCCGCCGGTGCGATGACGTGCTCACGGATCACCTCGACGGGGATGCTGGTCAGTTTGCGGCTGCGGACCTGCGCATCGTCGTCATAGAGCGCGAGCTCCTTGGTGACCACGTGCAGGTCCGGGTGGGCCGAGGCGAGCGCGGCGGTGTGGTCGTCGCTATCTATTGCTTCTTCGGTAGCGCGGAAGAGTTTACAGGAGGCGCAGGTGCCACAGGCCGCGCGGTTGCCGTGCAGGTCGGTCACGGGTTCGTGGCAGAGGATTTCTCGGGCAAAGGCGATGGCGGTGGTAAACTTGCCGACGCCGGCCGGGCCGTGGAACACCTGGGCGTGGTGGACGCGGCCGGTGGCGATCTGCGAGCGTAGCGCGTCGAGTGCGGCGGATTGTCCGAGGATCTGATCCATCAGGGAGTCATTGTAGTGCAAGCCAGGGCGGGCAAAACGATCAGGGTATTATCAAGGCGTAGAGTGGTATTTCTCTTGGTTCTGTCGCTGTATCTGCTGGCACTGCTTGTTTTGCCGGACAGCGATGATCAAACCCAGGCCCCGCCACCCGATGCGCCAACGCCATCAAGCGATAGCGAAAACGCCAACCCCCCCGCCACGCGCAGCCCGTTCCCCGACGAGGGCGAGGCCCTGACCAAGCCGATCCGCGCGACGCGGCTAAGCAGCGAAGACCAGTTCGCCTACACAATCGACCCTGCGAACATCCCAAGCACGGTGCCCTGGGAACAGGCCTCAAAGTACGTCGGCTACACGATCACGGTCGAGGGCACCATCGTCAACGTCGGCAAATCACGCGATGGCAAGGTCTATTTCCTCAACTTCCATCATGACTGGCGCGGCAAGTTTTATATGGTCCTGTTCAACGACCTCGCTAAAACACTGGACAAGCCGGTGCAGGAAATCTTCGAGGGTAAGCACGTCCGAGTCCGAGGCAAGGTCGAGCCCTACAACGGCCGGCCGCAGATCATTGTGACGTCGATGCAGCAGGTGGAGTTTGTCGAGCCGTGAGCGGGGCCTGATTCAGACTGATTAGGCGAAGCAGAGCGGTGAGGCCGGGGGATCGGCCTGTGTTTACTTCATCAAATCACACTTCACCAAACCGCGCTTGACCTGTATCATTTCAAACATGCCTGCAGATCAAGACCCGTATAACGCCACCGTCATCTCTAAAGATCTGATCCACGAAACCCTGGGCGTCTTCCGCGTCGCGTACGACGAGGGCGAGCCTCAGGACTTTGAGCCCGGTCAGTTCACCAATCTCGCCCTGGTCGCTCCGCCGGAGGTGGTCGCCGCCGACGCCGCGCTTGCCGAGCAGGGCGAACGCCGCCGACCCGCGCGGGTCAAGCTCGTCCGCCGGGCGTACTCGATCGCCTCGCCGCCGCGTGAGAAGCGCTGGCTGGAGTTTTATATTGTTTCGGTCGATCAGGGCGCGCTGACGCCGAGCCTGTTTAACCTCGGCATCGGCGACCGGCTGTTCATGGACCCCAAGATCAAGGGCCACTTCACCCTCCACGATGTGCCCGCCGGCAAGCGGCTGGTCACCGTGTCCACCGGCACCGGGCTCGCGCCGTTCCTCTCGATGTACCAGCAGTACCGCGACCTCCCCGGTCGCTTTGAGCAGTTTGTCTTCATCCACGGCGTGCGTGTCGAAGAAGACCTGGGCTACAGGGCCATGCTTGAAAAACTGACCCACGACGACCCGCGCGTGGTCTACATCCCCGCCGTCACCCGCGCACCGGAGGGCAGCAGCTTCACCGGCTACCGCGGCCGCGTCACCACGCTCTTTAGCGACGGCGCCTACCAGTCCATCACCGGCTGCAAGCTCAACCCCGAGACCGACCATGTCTTTCTCTGCGGCAACCCGGCCATGATCGACCAGCTCGAAAAAGAACTGGTCGAACGCGACGGCTTTGTCGTCAAGAGCCCCCGGCAAAAAGACGGCAACCTGCACTTCGAACGCTACTGGTAATGTCGAAGTGTTGCCGCGGCATGAGCGCTCGACCGGTTAGCGCTCGCCCGCAAGGGCGAGGCGGCGATGTGGTTCAACAACGACACGACGGTTTGTTCTGAATTTGACGCGCCGGCGATCTCGCGTCGCCCTGTCGGGCGACGGCTAACCAGGCGATGAGATCATTTAGAAACGAGAGATCGCTGCAATGACATGTGGCGGTCCGTATCGACCACGACCTGCGCATCCCCCAGGCCGCAGTCTTTGGCGAGCGCGCGCAGCTCGTCGGGCGTCAGCGCGGCGTGCAGCGAGTCGGCGAAGAGCCTGCGCTGCTGGTCGTCGCCTTCGCCGGCGTGCAGCGCGACGAGTTGGTTGAGCTGCTGGATCGAGTCGGGGCGGTAGAGGTCGCGGATCAGCAGCAGGCCGCCGGGGCGCAGCACGCGCGCCGCCTCACGCAGCATCGCGCCGGGGTCGGCCAGGTGGTGCAGGATCGTGTTGCTGAACACCGCATCAAAGCTCGCGTCCGGCAGGTCCAGCGCCTTGACATCCATCAGCGCCAGCTCGATCCGGTCTGCGAGATCAACCTCCCACACCCGTGTCTGCGCGAGGTCCAGCATCGACTGCGCCAGATCCACCGCCACTACCTTGAGCCTCGCCACCGAGCCGCAGAGCAGCACCGGGATATCGCCCGGCCCCGTGCCCAGGTCCAGCGCATTTTCGCATCGTCCGACGCCCAGCTCGGTCAGGCGATCGACAAAAGCGCGGTTGGGCTGGGTGTGATCCATCGCGCCATAGGCCGCGGCCTCGTCGGGGTCGTCCATCACCTCGGGCTCGAGGATTCGTTCAAGCATGTCTCTGTTTCCCATACACCGCCCGCCGCGGACTACGCTTCTTCGAGGTACTCGGTGGGGATCACGCGGAAGACTTCTTCAGTCGAAGTGATGCCCTTGGCGACCTTGAGCAGCGCGTTGGACTTGAAGTCGAGCATGCCGTCGATGCGGGCCTGATCGCGTAGCTTGTAGGTGTCCGCGCCATGGGTGACCATGTCGCGCAGGCGGGTGTTCATGGTCATGACTTCGAAGACGCCGGTGCGGCCGATGTAACCGGTGTGTGACTCTGATCGGCCTGGCGCGTAGAAGGTCTTGCCCTCGCTCGGGCCCAGCAGGTGCTTGACGGACTCGAAGATCTGCGGCGCGTGGGAGATATCGAACTCGACACGGGTCTTGGGGTCGAGCGTACGGACCAGCCGCTGGCTGAGCACACCACGCAGCGCGGTGGAGAGGAAGTGGTTGTTGACGCCAAGCGATCGCATGGACTCGATGGCGGCGGCGGCGACGGGCGCGTGGATGGTCGAGAGGACCAGGTGGCCGGAGTTCGCGGCGTGGACGGCGGTGTTGGCGGTTTCCTTGTCGCGGATCTCGCCGATCATGATGATGTCCGGCGACTGACGAAGCACGCCCTTGAGCAGCTCGGCGAAGTGCAGGCCGATCACGGGCTTGACCTGCGACTGCCGCAGGCCCGCGATAGCGAACTCGATGGGGTCTTCGATGGTGTTGATCTTGCGGACGCCGTTGTTGAGATAGTTCAGCGCGGCGTAGAGGGTGGCGCTCTTTCCGCTGCCGGTCGGTCCGCAGCAGAGCACCAGCCCGCCGGGCGAGTCGAGCATCAGCCGGACATCCTCGTATTCCCTCTCCGACAGGCCGATCTGGTTGAGGTTGAAAAGCCCGAAGCTGCGCGAGAGCAGTCGGATCACCACGTCCTCGCCGTGCAGGGTCGGCACGGTGCTGATACGCAGGTCCACCGAGCGTTCGGCCAGCGCGTCTTCGCCGGACACCGATGGCATCTCGTAGATCCAGCGGCCGTCGTGCGGGCGGCGGTGTTCGGCGACGTCCATGCCGGCCTGGGCCTTGATGTGCTGCATGAGCCGGCGTCCGGCCTCGGCACTCATCAGGCTGACCTGGCGGATGAAACCCAGGTGCCGGATGCAGATGGTCGTGAAGTCTTCATTGGCCAGCAGCATCAGGTCGCTGGCCTGGTGATCAACAGCGTGGTTGATCAGCCGGCTGACGGCGTCCTCGGTCGCGAGGTCGGCCAGGTCGATCATCTGTGCGGTAGCGATAGAGGACTGCTGAGTCGTCATCCGTTTTATCCCCTCGCGCACTGCAGCGCGCGCTCCTGGTCGCTGGCGAGATTCAGAACCTCATCAATCCGCAGCAGGTTGATTACACGACGAACGCTGGGGTTGGGGTTGTAGATCACCAGCCTGCCGCCCTCGCGGTCGAAGGCTTTGTGCAGCGAGAGCAGCCAGCCGATCGCCGCCGAGTCGATGAACTGCGGGGCGCCGAGGTCCAGCACAACGCGCCTGTTCGCCCAGTCTTTGCCCAGCAGTTCGGACAGGCCCATGTTGTTGTCCAGCATCTCCAAGCCGCTGAGGTCGTCACCGCAGGCCAGCTGCGCAACACCATCATCCTCGATCGATACCAGCTTGACGCTCATACGCTTACCCGCCGCGTGGAAATGTGATCAGTAGAGACATCGTATCGAAAAACCCTCGGCCCGGTCATCGGTTTTTATTAAAGTGCGGACAGCGCCAGTCGGCGTGCATGACAGGTTGCGATGGCGATCGCGTCGGCGACGTCGGGCGGGCTCGGGGGCTGGGGCAGGCGGTACTGGGCCTGGACGGCGTGCTGCATCTGCTGCTTGGAGGCGTGGCCGTTGCCGGTCAGGGCCTTCTTGACTTCGGTTGCTGCGAGCTCTTCGATCTCCAGGCCCGCTTCTTTGGCGCAGAGGAGGATGACCCCGCGCGCGTGGGCCATGATGATCGCCGTTTTCGGGTGGGCGTAGTGCGCGTAGACCTCTTCGACCGCCAGACGCTGAGCAGCCGTCGCGCTGATCACGCCACGCAGGTCCTCGGCCAGCTGGACCAGACGGTCGGCGACGGACGACTTGGCGTCGAGCTTGATGACGCCGGCCTCGATGAGCCGAGGCTCGTATGCGCCGGGGCGCACCTCGACCAGCCCGTAACCGGTCAGCCGAAGGCCGGGATCGATGCCCAGGACACGCATCGTGTCAGTGTATCGTTTTCGCTATAATTCTCCGTGTTCTGTCGTTTGTTTCGATAGTTGATTCATCTCTCGCCTGCCACGGAGGGCAGCCGCTTGGCTCGCAAGAAGAGCAACACCAGCAAAAAAACCGGCCGCAGCTCGACCTCTGACGACCTCGACCCCGGCCTCTTCGGCGGCGCAGATACGGACGCCGGCGGCAACAGCGGCGGCGGCGGCACCCCGCCGTCCTCTGCCGGGGGCTTTGAGGGCGGCGTCGCGCCCGTCGCTCTGCACGAGGCGGCGCAGACCCGATACCTCAACTACTCGCTCTCGGTCATCACCTCGCGAGCCCTGCCCGACGTCCGCGACGGACTCAAGCCCGTCCAGCGCCGCATCCTCTACACCATGTGGCAGCAGGGCATCAAGCACGACACCAAGCACCGCAAGTGCGCCAAGGTCGTCGGCGATGTCATGGGTAACTACCACCCCCACGGCGACTCGGCCATCTACGACGCGCTTGTCCGACAGGCCCAGCCCTGGGTCATGCGCCAGCGACTCATCGACGGCAGCGGCAACTTCGGCTCGCTCGACGGCGACGCCGCCGCAGCCATGCGATACACCGAGTGCAGACTCGATGAACTGGCCACCGAGATGCTCGGCGACATCGGACGCGGCACCGTCCACTTCCGGCCCAACTACGACGGCACCAAGTCCGAGCCCGTCGTCCTGCCGTCAAAAGTCCCCAACCTGCTGGTCAACGGAAGCTCGGGTATCGCCGTCGGCATGGCGACCAACATCCCGCCGCACAACCTCGGCGAAGTCTGCAAGGCCCTGATCAAAGTCCTCGACAACTGGGAAATCAAGGACTATCAGCTCATCTCCAACGACGCCATCCAGGGGCCCGACTTCCCCACCGGCGGGCAGATCATCAACTCCCAGCAGGAAATCCGCGACGTCTACAAGACCGGCCAGGGCACGCTCCGCGTCCGAGGCACCACCACGCTTGGGGCCTCCAAGTCGCGTTCGACCAAGACGCTCATCATCGACTCCATCCCCTACACCGTCGTCAAGGCCACACTCGTCGAGCAGATCGCGCAGGTCGTGCTCTCACGCAAGATGCCCCTGATCGTCGATGTCAAGGACCTCTCGACCGACGACGTGCGCATCGAGATCGAGCTCAAGAGTGATGCCGACGAACAGAAGGTCCTCGCTTACCTCTACAAGCACACGTCGCTGCAGACCAATTTCGCGGTCAACCTCACGATGCTCGTGCCCACTGCCAACCCCGAGGTCGGCGCGCCCGACCGGCTGAGCATCGTCGAGATCCTGCGGCACTTCCTGCACTTCCGACACGATGTCGTCACCCGCCGGCTCGAAAACGAGCTGCAGGCGCTCGAGAAACGCATCCACATCCTCGACGGCTTCGCGATCATCTTCGATGCGCTGGACGAGATCATCAAGATCATCCGCAAGTCCGAGGGCAAGCAGGACGCCGCCAACAAGATCATGGACCGCTTCAAACAGCTCGACGACGAGCAGACCGACGCGATCCTCGAGCTCAAGCTCTACCGCCTGGCGCGGCTGGAGATCAACCTCGTGCTCGACGAGCTCAAGGAGAAGCGATCGCGTCAGCGTGAGATCAAGAAGCTGCTGGCGGACGACGACGAGGACCTGGCCTCGGGCCGGTGGGGCATCGTCCGGGATGAGATCAATGACCTGCTCACGCGCTACGGCGGTAACGCGAGGAAGAAGGACGACCCGGGCAACCGCCGGACGAAGATCGAGGGCGCGGTGGAAGAGCCGGAGTTCACGGCCGAGGACTTCATCGTGGCCGAGGACGCGCACGTGCTGATCACGGCCGACGGCTGGGTGAAGCGCCAGAAAGAAATCAAGGACCCCGAGGCGACGCGTATGCGTGAGGGCGACCGGGTGCTGGCGTGCGTCGCAGGCTCGACGCGTGCGACGGTGATGTTCTTCTCCTCGCTTGGCGCCTGCTACACGGCGCGGATCATCGACATCCCCGCGACCACGGGCTACGGCGAGCCGATCCAGACGCTTTTCAAGCTCAAGGACGGCGAGAAGATCATCGCCGCGTACTCCGCCGACCCGCGCGTGCTCAAGGGCTACCAGGAGAACCCCAAGAAGCCCGACGAGTGCCCGCATACCCACGCGATCGCCGCGAGCAGCGACGGCTACGCGCTTCGCTTCAGCGTCCAGGCCTTCGTCGAGCCCAGCACCCGCGCCGGCCGCCGCTACGCCAAGCCCAGCAAGGGTGAGGCGATGACGCACGCCTACCTGTGTACGGGTCACGAAGTGCTGCTGGCCGCGACCGCCGAGTGCCGCGCGATGGTCTGCAAGGCCGAAGACGTGAACTACCTCTCGGGCCCGGGCAAGGGCGTGATGCTCGTGAAGCTCGGCAAGGACGACCGCCTGATCGGCTTCAAGACCAGCCTGGGCGAGCGTGATCTTTTGAGGGTCAAGACCAACCGCGGGGCGGAGAAGACCGTCTCGACCGCCAAGTACCGTGTGAGCGGTAGGGGTGGTAAGGGTTGGGAGATCCAGAAAAACGGGCGAATAAGCGAAATAATACCGGACCCGGTTCAAGCCCCCGCCCCACTGCCCGATAACAAGGAGTAAGACCTTGGAACGAATCTGGGGAGTGATCCATGCGCGACTATCTGTGTATCGCCCTGCTGCTGGTGATGATCCTGCTGCTGATCCCGGGCTGCGGGCCGAGCGAGGCCAGCGCGGCGGAAGCGGCCAAGCCGCGGGACCTGTCGTTTGTCGTGATCAATCATTCGGGCGGGCTGATGGACATGATCGGGCTCGAGGGCGCGAACATGCCGATGTCCTTCCGCGCGATTCAGGACGACGCGTCGAGCGAGCTCAAGAGCAAGAAGCTCACGCTGCCCGAGCGCATGACCCTGCACTGGAGCGACGAGCGTGGCGACCGGCACGAGGGCAGCGTCCGCGTCTGGTCCGAGCTGGGCGCGAGCTACAGCGGCCAGGTCAGGCTGACCGTCGACGATCGCGACAAAGTCGTGCTGACCGGCGAGTAATCCAAAACAAAACATCAGAATCTGTAGCCACAGATTCACACGGATGTACACCGATCAGACCCGCGGGTTTGAATCTGTGTCGATCTGTGTGCATCTGTGGTTGCATTTGCTGCGCCTCTGCGTGAGATATAAAGGTAACCATGACTTCCTACACCACACAAGACATCACCGTCCTCGAGGGCCTCGAGCCCGTACGCAAACGCCCGGGCATGTACATCGGCGGGGTCGGCAGCGCGGGCCTGCACCACCTGGTCTGGGAAATCTTCGACAACTCCGTCGACGAGGCGATGAACGGCCACGCCTCCGAGGTCACCGTCACGCTCCACAGCGACGGACAGTCCGTCACCGTCAGCGACAACGGACGCGGCATCCCCGTCGACCTCGACAAAAAATACAAGAAATCCGGCCTGGAAATCATCCTCACCACCCTCCACGCCGGCGGCAAGTTCGACGGCGACAACTACAAGACCTCCGGCGGCCTGCACGGCGTGGGCGCCTCCGTCGTCAACGCGCTCTCCAAGAAACTCGTCGCCACCGTAAGACGCGGCGGGCACGAATACCTCATGGAGTTCAAGCGCGGCAAGCCCGTCACCAAGCTCCTCCGCAAAAAAGAACCCGTCCGCGGCTCGGGCACCACCGTCTTCTTCGAGCCCGACCCCACTATCTTCGCACGCACCCAGTTCAACAGCGAGACCATCGCACAGCGCATCGAGATCGCCAGCTACATCCACAAGGGCGTGCGATTCAACTACATCGATCAGACCGCGGAGGGCGGCGAGCGCAAGACCACCTACCTGCACGAGCAGGGCCTGATCGATTTCCTCGGCAAAACCCTCAAGGAACGCAGCGCCCGACCGACGCACGAGCAGCCCTTCACTTTCGACAAGGACAACCCCGAGGGACGCATCGAGCTCGTCTTCCAGTGGACCGAGCACACCGAGGAGTACATCAAGAGCTACGTCAACGGCATCCCGACGCCCACCGGCGGCACGCACGAGAACGGCCTGCGCGCGGGAATCAACAAGGCGATCCGCAACTACATCGAGGTGCACAAGCTCACGCCACGCGGCATCAAGGTCGAGCACAACGACATCCGCGAGGGGATGCACGGCATCCTGTCGATCTTCATCGGCGACCCGCAGTTCCAGGGCCAGACCAAGGACCGGCTGAACAACCCCGAGTGCCAGGGCTTTGTCGATAACGCCGTACGCCCCGCGCTGGAGCAGTGGCTTAACAGCAACAGCTCGGTTGCGAGCGCGATCTGTGCGCGTATCTTCGCCGCGTCGCGCGCCCGGGCGGCGAGCCGGGCGGCGAGCGAGGCCGTGTCTCGCAAGAGCGCCACGAGCAAGCTCACGCTGCCGGGCAAGCTCAGCGACTGCCACTCGTCGGCGCGGCACGACAGCGAGCTGTTCATCGTCGAGGGCGACTCGGCCGGAGGCAGCGCCAAGCAGGGCCGCGACCGCAGCCACCAGGCCATCCTCCCGCTGCGCGGCAAGGTGCTCAACACCGAGAACGCGAGCCTGAGCAAAGTCCTTGAAAACAAGGAAATCGGCGACCTGATCACCGCGCTGGGCTGCGGCGTCGGGCCCAGCTTCAACCCCGCCAACCTCCGCTACCAGCGCGTCATCCTCCTGGCCGACGCCGACTCCGACGGCCACCACATCACTACCCTGCTGCTCACCCTCTTCTACCGCCACCTGCCCGACCTGATCCGCGACGGCCGGGTCTTCATCGCGATGCCGCCGCTGTACCGCATCGACATCGCCAAGGAGACCTACTGGGCCGCCGACGAGTCGGACAAGCAGCGCATCCTCAGCACACACGCCAAGAGCAACAGCAAGGTGGACATCACGCGCTTCAAGGGCCTGGGCGAGATGATGCCCAAGGTGCTCTGGGAAACGACGCTGAACCCCAAGACGCGACGCCTCTTGCGTGTCGAGATCGCCGACCCGTTGGAAACCGACCGCGTGATGAGCGACCTGATGGGCAAGGACCCCAGCGCCCGCTTCCGCTTCATCATGGAACACGCGGACCAGGCGCAAGAGATCGATGTCTGATTTCGCTTAGGCGTTCACCGTCTTACGCCCCGCCGCCTCGAGGCACACATCGATCAGCTTCTGCCTGTCGATGGGCTTGCTGGCGTAGAAGTTGCAGCCGGCGTCCATGCACTTTGTAATGTCCTCGGTCATCGCGTGGGCCGTCAGCGCGACGATGGGCAGCGTGCTCCCGAGCTGGCGAAGCAGGCGGACCTCGGTGTAGCCGTCCATCTCCGGCATCTGCATGTCGGTGATGAGCAGGTCGAAAGGCGGCTGCTTGTGCAGCGGGCCGGTGATGTTGCGCCCGACGCAGAGCTCCTCGACCGCCAGCCGGCCGTTGTCCACGATCTTGACGCTGGCGCCGGCCTTGGTCAGGTGGTGGTTGATCAGCCGCTGGTTGTCCTTGCCGTCTTCGGCCAGGAGGATCTTCAGCCCCGTCAGCGGAGGCTTGTTACCGAACACCTCATCGACCGCGTTCTGCACGCCGGCGATGGCGGACCTGGCCTTCTTCGTGTCGATCACGACCGTGATCGGCCCGGGCCCGATCATGTCGGCGGGGTCGACCTCGCCGGTGTCGATGCTCAGGGTAAATGTGCTGCCCTTGCCGAACTCGGAGTTGCAGGTGATCGTGCCGCTGAGCATGCCGGCAAGCCGCTGGCTGATGTGCAGGCCCAGGCCCGTGCCGCCGTACTGCCGCGTCGTCGTCGTGTCCGCCTGCTCGAAGGCCTTGAACAGCCTTGTGACTTGTTCTTGCGTCATGCCCCGGCCGGTGTCGGTCACGGCAAACTTCAGATGCCGCATCTTGTCGTCGTAGCGCACCTCGATCTTCACGCCGCCGGTCTGCGTGAACTTGATGGCGTTGCCCACGAGGTTGACCAGCACCTGGCGCAGACGCACCGGGTCGCTCTTGATCGTGCCGGGGATCGCCGTCAGCATCGTCGCGCCCAGCGGCAGGTGCTTCTCGTCGGCCTTCACACGCATCAGCGACAGCACCTCGCCGACCACCGCGTCCGGACGCACCGTGATGCTCTCGACATCGAGCTTGCCCGCCTCGATCTTCGAGATATCGAGGATATCGTTGATCAGGCTCAGCAGGTGCTCGCCGTTGCGCTTGATCGTCTCGGTGTGCATCAGCAGCTCGCGGTTCTCCTCGTCGATCTGCGTCCGCAGCAGGTCCGTGAACCCCAGGATCGCGGTCATCGGCGTGCGGATCTCGTGGCTCATGTTCGCCAGGAACTCGCTCTTGGTCTTCGTCGCGTTCTCGGCCAGCTCGGCATACTCACGCAGGTCCGCGGTCATGCCCTCGGCGATCGCCCACGCCCGACGTGTCGACGCCCCCTGCAGATAGACCATCCCCGACAGCAGCACGCTCAGCAGCGCCCCGCAGATCGCTGTGTAATAAAGCTCCGTCCGCGACGCCACCGCAAACTCCGGCGTCGTGCTCAGCGACAGCGTCCACGTCCGACCACCGATTTCGATCGGCACCACAATATGGAACATCCGACCGGTGTAGTCGTCGCGAGTGTAGTGCGCGTGTTCGATGTCAGACAGGTGCCCGTCCGCATCGTAGATCAGCTTCGCATGTTCCAGGTCCTCGCCATCAAACACCTCTACGTCCACCTCGCGGTCCGTGTAGTCGACGATCTTGTCAAAAACCTTCGGCCCCAGCAGCGGCATGTAGACCCAGCCCACCAGCGCCTCGCGACGCTGCTCGGGCGTCTGCGTCGGCATCCCCGGCTTATAGAACGGCAGCAGGTACAGGAACCCCGCCACTTGGTCTTCGGCCTGAACCAGGTAGATGATCCCGGTCAGGCACCCATCGCCCTTCATCATCGCTTCCTCGGCCGCCGCACGGCGCACCGGGTGCGCGCCGATATCCAGGCCCCGCGCATTTCTGTTTTCATCATACGGCTCGATGTACTTGATGATGTACCGGCCGTCATCAACCGAACCCTCCAGCGGCGCAGCCCCGGGCGGGAGCTTGATCTCAAAGTCGGTCGCGCCCTCATCTCTAACTTTTTTCACAAAAGCATCAATCGCTTCCTGGTTGTTCGGGACACGCTCAATGAAGCCGACGCCCGTCGCGCCGGGAAACTCTTTGCCCAGCTCGCGAGCCCCCACCAACTGCTTGAACTCATCGCGGTCGACGTAGCTGCTCGCGGCGAACACGCTGCGCGTGCCCATCAGCCCGTAACGGTAGACCGTCACACGCCGCTTGACTTCCATGGTCACGCGTTCCACCAGCCGGTCGAAGTGCTGCTGGTTGCGTCGATCCAGATGCTGCGACTCAGCCTCCGTCAGCACACCCGTGGCGCCAAGCCCCAAGAGCAGAATAAGTGCTGCGGCGAAGATCGAGGCCTTGCGTTCGCTTTGTCGTTTTTCGATCGACGGGGCTTTTGCCAGGTTCTTAGGTGTTTCGCTATTCATGCTGCTACCGTATCCAGGCTTCGAGAGAACGAGGGCCTAACCTATCGATGTATCGACGCCCAATCGCGAGCAATTAAGCATCGCATCTCTTTCCCGGCAGACCGATAAGCGCGCGCAGCCGCGGGCCCCCGCCGGGGCTTGCGGCCTGCGTTTTTATCACTCACTTCATCCGGCGAGGTCGGCGAGCTGCTGGCGGACCTGGTCGAGTTCCTTCACCGCCGCGGCGTGCTGGTCGCGCGTCTCCTGCACCAGGTGGGCCGGGGCGTTATTGATGTACTTCTCGTTGGAGAGCCGGCCCTCGAAGGTCTTGACCTGTTTCTCCTTCTCGATCAGCAGTTTTTCGAGCCGGGCCTTCTCCGTGCCGACGTCCACGACATCGTGCAGGTACACCGTCACCTCGCCCACCAGCACCGCCGCCGAGCCCGCGGGCCGATCGACCTTGGGACCAACACCACGCCCCACGCAACCGGTCAGCGGCTGGGTGATCCCACGGTTATTGAGTAACAGCTGCGCGATCGCGGCCGGGGCCTGGGTGGTTGCCTCGACCTGCTGACGAGGCGGGATCTTGTACGCCGTGCGCGCCTCGCGGATCTTGATGATGATCGATCGGATCAGCTCAAACTCGCGCTCGGCCTCGCTATCGACCAGCGCCGCGCTCGACTGAGGCCACGCCGCATGGATCAGCGCCGCGCTGGGCCTGAGCTCAAAGCCCGCCAGCCCGCGCCAAGACGCCGGCACCTGCGCGCTGAGCGCCTGCCACAGCCTCTCGGTGATGAACGGCATCATCGGGTGCAGCAAACGCAGCGACACATCCAGGCACGTCGCGAGCACGCGCTGCTGCGACGGGCTTTCCTTCACCGACTTCTTCACGATCTCGATGTACCAGTCGCACAGGTCACGCCAGAAAAAGTCGTACACCGCCGTGGCGTAGTCGCTGAAGGCATAGCTCTCGAGCGCACGGTTGACCGCGTCGATGGTCTTCGTGAGCTGGTTGAGGATCCAGCGGTCGGCCAGCATAAGTTCGCCGCGGTCGATATCGCGGGCGCCTTCGGTGCTCCCGCCAAGCGGGAGGTTGCTCAGCGCAAAGCGGAACGCGTTCCAGAGCTTGTTGGCGAAGCGCTGGCCCTCGTCGAATTTCTCGCTGGTGTTGCGCGCGAGCGGGATCTCGTCGGTGGGCCTGGCCTTGCCCGAGGCGACGCCGTAGCTCGATACCATCTGCCTGCCCTTGTAGGTCTGAACGGGCGCCGCGACCTTGACGCCGCCGGAGGCGCTGACGTACTCGGGGGTGAAGGTCTCGCCGGTGTGCGGGTCGACCATGTCCACGGGCAGTCGCACGTCCTGGGTCTGCGTGGTCATCTTGGTGAGGGTGTAGCGCATGGCGTCGGCGCCGTGGCTGTGGATGATGTCCATCGGGTCCACGCCGTTGCCCAGCGACTTACTCATCTTCTGGCCGTGGCCGTCCTGGATCATCGCGTGGATGAAGACGTCCCTGAACGGCAGGTCGCCGGCGCGGAAATAGCGGTTGAACATGACCATGCGCGAGACCCAGAGCGTGATGATCTCGCGCGCGGTGCAGAGGACGGAGGTCGGGTTCCACTTTTGCAGCTCGGGCGTGTTGTCCGGCCAACCCATCGTCGACAGCGGCCAGAGGGCAGAGGAGAACCATGTGTCGAGGACGTCGGGGTCGCGCTCGAAGCCTGCGGCTTCGAGTTGTTTTGCTTCACACTCATCCAATAAACAAACAGAAATCTCGTAATCGCCCTCTGTTTCCGGAACAACGGGCATTAATTCTTGGGTTGGATCAACACTTATTCCGTCGGCTATTCGCCGAATACTCACACACCCATCGGTTGGTTGTTCGATCCATGAATCTAAGCCGGTTTTGCCTGCCAGATGTTCATGCCAGTTATTCTGTGTCAGAGTGACACGCTTACTCCACACCGGGATCCGATGCCCCCACCAGAGTTGGCGTGATATGCACCAGTCGCGGATGTTTTCGTGCCAGGTCTGGAAGGTCCTGGCGTAGCGCTCGGGGGTGAAGGTCAGTCCGCCATCGCCGCGTGTTTCACCGCGAGCCGGGCCGTGTCGGCCCGGCGCACCCTCGCCCGGTTCCGCGTCGGGTGTTCTTGTGTCTGCCGGGCCGACACGGCCCGGCTCACTTGTGCGTTGCGCTGGATTCATCGCATCGAGCGCGGCACCGCTCAGCGCCGGGTCCGTCACCCTCACATACCACTGGTCGGTGTAGTAGGGCTCGATGGGCACGTGGCTGCGGTAGCTGTGGCCCACGGCGTGGCGGTAGGGCTTGACTTCCGCCATGAGGTCGTGGTCTTTGAAGTATCGAACGACGGCCTTGCGTGCTTCTTCGCGCGACAGGCCGACGATCGGCTGGAGTTCCTTGTTTTGCCCGGGTTTTTCGCTGGCGGGCCAGCCGTGGGTGATGGAGATCGACGCATCGGGGGCCATGACGTTGATGACATCGAGCTTGTGGCGCTGGCCGATCTCGTAGTCGTTGGGGTCGTGGGCGGGCGTGACCTTGAGGAAGCCCGAGGCCATTTTTGCCTTGTTGTCGTCGGAGTCGGGGTTGGGGATGACGACGTAGTTGTCGCCGATGATGGGGATGACGCGGCCCACGATGGGCAGCTTCACGTGCTGGCCGATGTACTTGGCGCGTGGGGCGTCGTTGGGGTTCACGGCCACGGCGGTGTCGCCGAGCATCGTCTCGGGTCGCGTGGTGGCGACGGTGGCGAACTCGCCGGTCTCGATCCACAGGTCGGGCGACCCCAACGCATCGCTTTGCGACGCATCGGGCTTGAGGCGCACGATCGGGTACTTCATGTAGTAGAAGTTGCCGTCGACGTCCTGCATCTCGACTTCGTCGTCGGCCAGCGCGGTCTGGCTGACGGGGTCCCAGTTGACCAGTCGCTTGCCGCGGTAGATCAGGCCGTCCTTGAAGAGCTGGAAGAACGCCTCGCGGACAGCGCTGGCGCACTGGTCGTCCATCGTGAAGCGCTGGCGGTCCCAGTCGCAGGAGCAGCCCATCTCCTTGAGCTGGTTGGTGATGGTCTGTTCGTACTCGTCTTTCCACTCGGTGACGCGCGCGATAAATTGCCCACGCCCGTCGTTGCCATCGAGCTCTTGCTGTTTGTACTCCTTGAGCGCGGGCTTGCCTTCCTGCTGCAGTCGCTTGTCGACGACGGTCTGTGTGGCGATGCCGGCGTGGTCGGTGCCGGGCATCCAGAGCGTGTTGAAGCCGCGCATGCGGTGGACGCGGGTGAGGACATCCTGCAGGGTGTTGTTGAGCGCGTGGCCCAGGTGCAGCGCGGCGGTGACGTTGGGCGGCGGGATGACGATGGAGTAGGGCTCGCCTTTGGCGTCGGGCGACGCGGCGTAGGCCTTGGTGTCGAGGTACTGCTTAAGGATCGCCGGCTCGACCTGCGAGGGGTCGTAGGTGGGCGGGAGTTCTGTGGATGGCGCGTTGGTCGGTACGGTGGTCATGGGTAGGGTCTAGCGTTTAGGGCCTAGGGTCTAGGTCACTGTCAGCGGCAAACGAGCGTGAACGCATCAGATCGTTCTCGTTCTCGTCACTTGTAATCGTAATCGAACGCTTGCGAGTCGCGCGATCGTCACGCGGCTGCAGGCACGGCAGACAGGCGGGGGTCGGCCCCTCAGCTAACGGGGACGCTGGTGCGGCGAAACAGGCTGGGTTTACGGCATCGCATGATGGAGATTGTATCGGATCGCCGGCGGAAAACCTCAATCAATCCCGAGAATCGGGATCAATCGGGTCAGGTCTTTTTCGTTCACAGCGACGTCGGCCTGCTCCTGCACCTTGGGCTTGGCACAGAACGCGACGCCCAGGCCCGATACGGCCATGACTTTAAGGTCGTTCGCGCCGTCGCCCACCGCGGCGGTCTGCTGCATCGGCACGCCCCACTGCTCGGCGAGTTCGATGAGTTTTTCAGCCTTGCCCTCGGCGCCGACGATCGGGCCCAGCACTTTGCCGGTGAGCTTGCCGTCGATCACCTCGAGGTCGTTGCAGTGGTAGACGTCGATGCCCAGCCGCTGCGTGAAGCGCGAAGCGAAGTAGACGAACCCGCCGGAGAGGATGGCGGTCTTGACCCCGGAGCGCTTGAGCGCCGCGACCAGCGCCTCGGCCCCGGGCATCAGCTCGATGCGCTGGTAGACACGCTCTAGCACGCGCACGTCCAGGCCCTTGAGCAGCGCAACGCGCTTGGTCAGTGATCCGGCGAAATCGAGCTCGCCACGCATGGCCGCCTCGGTGACGGCGGACACCTCGGCGCCGACGCCGGCTTCTTTGGCGATCTCATCGATGCACTCGGCCTGGATGAGGGTCGAGTCCATGTCGAAGCTGACGAGTTTGAAACGGTTAAGTTGTGGCACGGCTAAAACTCAGGGGGTGGTTAAATGTGCGTGTAGTTAAACGCGAAGCGGCGGGGTTGGTCAGCGCTTGCGCTTCTTGCGTTCTTTGTACTTAGGCGCCTGCTTGGTTGAGCCCTTGGCCATGCCGGGCATGCCACCTGGGCCCATCGGGGGCATGCCTGCGCCGCCCAGGCCCGCCATCGACTTCATCCGGCCGAGCATGCCCATGCCCGACATCTGCTGGCCGAGCATGCTGACCATCTCGAAGCCCTTGACCAGCTGCGAGACGTCCTGCTGGCTGGTGCCCGAGCCGCGGCTGATGCGGCGGCGTCGGCTGTTGTTGAGCAGCTCCACGTCGCGGCGCTCTTTCATCGTCATCGACTGGATGATCGCCTCGGTGCGGTCGATCTGTTTTTCCTCGATGGGCAGGTCCTTGAGCGCCTTGCCGATGCCCGGCATCATGCCCAGGAGCGACTTCATCGAGCCCATCTTGCGGATGCGCTTGAGCTGGACGAGGAAGTCGTCCATGGTCATCTTGCCCTGCGCCATCTTTGCCTGCAACGCCTCGGCTTCTTCTTCGGTGACCTGCTCCTGTGCTTTCTCGACGAGCGAGACGATGTCGCCCATGCCGAGGATCCGGCCGGCGATGCGCGTGGGGTGGAAGGACTCGAGCGCGTCGAGTTTTTCGCCCACGCCGATGAACTTGATGGGCTTGCCGGTGACTTCGCGGACGGTGAGTGCCGCGCCGCCGCGGGTGTCGGAGTCGAACTTGGTGAGCACGACGCCGTCGAGTTCGAGCTGGTCGTTGAAGGCCTTGGCGGAGTTGACCGCGTCCTGGCCGGTCATGGCGTCGATGACGAGCAGGATGTTCTGGGGCATGAGCGCGGCGTTCACCCTACGCAGCTCGCCCATGAGCTCGTCGTTGATGTGCAGCCGGCCCGCGGTGTCGAGGATGAGCACGTCCGCCTTGATTTCTTTGGCTTTCCTGAGCGCGTTACGGCAGACGTCGACGGCCACGCCCACCGCCTTGCCGTAGGCGGCGCACTTGTCAGGCTCGCCGTAGAAGCTCACGACACCCGCGCCCTCGACCTCGCGCTGGACCTGGTCGGCGAGGACCTGGAGCTGGGTCACGGCGGCGGGGCGCTGGAGGTCGGCGGCGCAGAGCATCACGCTCTTGCCCTTCTTCTTGAGGTAGGCCGCGAGCTTGCCGCAGGTCGTGGTCTTGCCCGAGCCCTGCAGGCCGCACATCATGACGATCGTCGGCCCGGGGCTGACGTAGAGCAGCTCGCTGTCGGCGGAGGTCTGTCCGGGGACGTAGGCATCGCCGCGCTGGGCCGCGTCGACCGCCTCGTCGCCGCCGAGCAGACGCACGAGCTCGTCGTGCACGATCTTGATCATCTGCTGCCCGGGCTCGACGGCCTTGAGCACCTTCTCGCCCAGCGACTCCTGCAGCACGCGCTGGCAGAAGTTCTCGGCCACTTCGTAGTGGACGTCGGCTTCGAGCAGCGCCGTGCGCACGTCGTCCATCGACTCGCGGACGTTGGACTCGGAGATCTCGGCCTTGCCCGAGAGCTTGCGGAGCGCGTTTTCGAATTTATCGGAGAGGTTGCCGAGCATGGGGTTCCCTGGTTGGAGTAAAGCCCATGCCGAGGCGGCAAGGGCTTCGAGTCAACAGAGAACCGGGTCGTGTGGGGGCTTTGATCGGAGCCGAGGGGGATTATAACGGGGCGAACGATTGACGCGTGAAAGGCTTGTCGGGCCGTGGCTAGAGCTCGACCCTGCCCGGGTACATGCGCTTGATGAGTTTGCCGACGGTGGAGCCGGCCTCGTGCTTGGCCAGGTGGTAGGCGACCTGTGCGTGCAGACACTTGAGGGTGGCGTGGTTGGCGACGCCGCCGATGCCTGAGTATTCGAGCACCTCGGTCACGTTCATCTGGCGGGCTGCGGCTTGCTCTTGGTTGTTGAGCACGGCCCAGCGTGAACGCGCATAGTCGCGGTTGTCCGCCAGGTGCTGCTGCATCAGGGTTTCGTCGTCCTGCAGCGCCTGCTCGAGTTCACCGATCGCGCCGCGTCGCTCGAGCTCGGACAGCTGGGTGCTCAGCGCCGGGTCGACCAGCCAGTAGAGCGTGGGGAAGGGGTTCCACCGCTGGCCGTCGTGGTTCATCGGCAGGTTGATGATCACGGTGGGCTGGAGCAGGTCGTTGCGCGCTGCGACACCGATCACCCCGACGGGCCGGCGTCCCAGCGCGTCGCTGATGTATTGCAGGTCTTCGTCACTGAATCGGTACGACTCGGTGTACATGCTCTGCTGCAAACTATGACAGAAAAAGATTCGTTTGCCAGATTTGCTGATCGGGCTATTCGACGCGCTCGACGTAGAACAGGGAGTCGCGGGCCCGGGGGCCGACCAGGTGCCAGCTCAGGGGTTTGCCGTTGGCAAGGCCGCGGTACTGGCTGAAGATGTACTGCCCCCACTCGTACTGCTGGTCGACGTTTTTATCGATACGGCGGGTATCGGTGGACTTGATGAGCTGCTGCTGGCTGATGTCCCAGGTGGGGTCCAGGCGGATGAGCAGGTGAGCTTCGTGCCACTCGATGGGGTAGCCGTGGACGGCCATGCTTGCGGTGGCGACCGAGCCCAGGGCCTGGGTCGGGGCGCTGTCGGGGTGGTGGAACCAGAAGCAGAGGAAGCGGTCTTTTTCAGCGCTGGCCATGCTCCCGCCTGCGCCGGTCAGGAGCTTGGCGTGGCTGGTGCGTGAGGGGTCCTGTCCCAGGCGTTTGCGTGCGATCCAGAGCTCGCGCTGACCGACATCAAACAGGCCCACGTGGGGGTAGGCCATGGTGAGCTTGCTGGTGGCGTAGGACTTATTGATCGCGGGGCCGGGCAAGACGGGACTCACATAGGGGTCGATAAACGAGGGATTCTAACCGCGGATCAGGCGTGAGGCTGTACGCTGGATGAGTGCGGTGTTTTTCGCGTATCCTGAGTATCGCACCCGATTGGAGAGCCGAGCATGTCCGAAACCGCCGCCCCGACCAGCCCGACGAGCCCGCCAGTGGTCAGCGGGGTCATTGACGCGGTGGGTGACGGCTGGGTCCAGCTCAAGCTGCCGGGGACGGACTACCGCCTGCGCCTGGTGCCCGAGGCGGGGCGGACGCTGAAGGTCGGCGACAAGGTCAGCGGGGTCGTGCATGTGCAGGCGATGCGGATGGACGTGGTGCCGGCCGGGGGTCGGTACATCGAGCCGGTGCAGGGTCGACCGAGGCGGGTGCAGGGTCGAGTGACCGGCGGCAGCGTGTCGTCCAACCATGTGTACGTGAAGGCCGGCCCGGGCGTGGTGGTGACGCCGATGCTTCCCCAGCGCGCGAGCGATTTCGCAGTGGGGCAGATGGTGAGCTTTGATGTTCGGCCGGGGGCGACCCTTCAAGCCTCCAGCGACTAGGGCCTGGCGTCTAGCGTCGGAGCTGTCAGGTCGAGGTTATCAGCCATGCCGAAGACCCTGTGAGATTGAAAATCATGCGAATGCGTGACTACCAATACAGCCCGTTATGATAAAAACCGAACAAAGAAAACGGTTACAGCACACCGGGCCTCGACGCTAAACCCTGGGCCCTAGACCCTCGACGCTAAACCCCAGACCCTAAAAATGTCCCAACTCAAACGCATCCTTGTCACCGGCGGTGCCGGGTTCCTCGGCAGCCACATCTGTGAGCGCATGGTCGACGCCGGCCACGACGTCATCTGCCTGGACAACCTCTTCACCAGCCAGAAGCACAACATCGAGCACCTGCTCAAGAAGCCCAACTTCGAGTTCATCCGCCACGACGTCACCCAGCCGATCACGCTCGAGGTCGACCAGATCTACAACATGGCCTGCCCCGCCTCGCCGGTGCACTACCAGTACAACCCGATCAAGACCATGAAGGTCTCGGTCATGGGCGCGATCAACATGCTCGGCATGGCCAAGCGCACCGGCGCTCGCATCCTCCAGGCCTCCACCTCCGAGGTCTACGGCGACCCCACCGCCGAGTTCCACCCCCAGCCCGAACACTACCGCGGCAACGTCAACCCCATCGGCGTCCGCGCCTGCTACGACGAGGGCAAACGCGCCGCGGAAACACTCTTCTTCGACTACCACCGCTCCAACAAGGTCGACATCCGCGTGGTCCGTATCTTCAACACCTACGGCCCGCGCATGCACCCCTACGACGGCCGCGTCGTCACCAACTTCATCGTCCAGGCACTCAAGAACCAGGACATCACCATCTACGGCGACGGAAGCCAGACACGATCCTTCTGCTACTGCGACGACCTGGTCGACGTCATCATCGCCATGATGAACAACGACGCCCCCGGATTTGTCCCCGGAACACACTCAACCGACCCGAAGTTCATCGGCCCGGTCAACATCGGAAACCCCGGCGAGTTCACCATCAAGCAGCTTGCCGAGCAGGTCATCGCGCTCACCGGGTCCAAGAGCAAGCTCACCTACCTGCCCCTGCCCAACGACGACCCGCTTCAGCGCAAGCCCGACATCTCGCTGGCCAAGCAGAAGCTCGGCTGGGAGCCGAAGGTCAAGCTGGACGAGGGCCTCAAACGCACGATCGCCTACTTCAAGTCGGTCGACCTCGACAGCTTCCGCCAGCCGACGGACCACACGGCACACAAGTCGTCGGACCGGGCGAAGAAGTAAGCACCTGATCGCACACGCCGTCGTAACTCAATCCAGCACCAGCGGCAGCACGAAGCGGTAGCACACCATCAGCACCGGGATCGAGAAGAGCGAGATCGCGCCACCCAGACGCAGCATCGTGGACGCGCGCAGCTCGCCGGAGGCAAACGCGATCGCGTTGGGCGGCGTACTCACGGGCAGCGCCATCGCGAACGAGCAGCCCACCGCACAGACCACCGCGAGGTGCGCCCGGTCGCTCTGACTGAGCGCCAGCGCGAGAACAAGCGGGACCAGCAGGTTGGCCGTCGCGGTGTTACTCATGAACGTCGAGAGCCCGACCGACAGCAGCACCACCAGGCCGGCCAGCACGATCTCGCCACCGGGCAGGCCCGCGACATCGACCCCGGCGACCAGCTGCGCGAGGCCGGAGAGCTCGATCCCTGTGCCCAGCGCGAGCCCGCCCCACATCAGGATGAGGACGCTCCACTGGATCGTATTAACGTCGTTGCGATCGAGCACGCCCAGGGCCGCGAGTGCCGCGGCGGCGAGCAGCGCCACCGCGCCGGCTTGAATACCGTGGAACTCGCCGCTGAGCCAGAGCAGCATCGCCGTGAGCAGGATGAGCAAGGTGAGTTTGCCGTACCAGGAGATTTGTTTTGGGCTTTCAAACACGGGCAGGCGCATGCCCTGCTCGGGCTTATGCGTGGCGTAAAGCAGGAGCCCGACAAGCACGAGCATGAACAGTGCCAGCGGCATGCCGATCATCATCCACTGCAGGAAGCTGATCGACCCGCCGGCGGCGTTGATGGCGGCGAAGGCGACCGCGTTGGGCGGCGTGCCGATGGGCGTGCCGATGCCCCCGATGTTCGTGCCAAAAGGCACCGCGAGGATGAGCCCGCGCCGGAAGCGTCCGCTCTCTTGAGGCAACTGCGCGAGGATGGGCCTGATGATCGCGATCATCATCGCGGCGGTGGCGGTATTGCTCATCCACATCGAGAAGAACGCGCTGATCAGCAGCACGCCGTACATCAGCATCAGCGGGCTGCGCGAGAAGGGCTGGAGCACCTTGGCGGCGATGGCGCGGTCGATGTGGTGCTTGGTCAGCGCGGCAGAGAGAAGGAACCCGCCCATGAACAGGATGATGATGTCCGAGCCGAAGGACGTGAGAAACTTGGTGTGCGCGATGCTTACACCGTCTGGGATCGGCGTCATTGCCGGCAGCACCCGCGCCAGCCCGCCGTCGGTCGCCAGCGTGAGGATCATCAATCCGATGACCATCAGCGAGGTCGCAAACAGCGGCAGCACCTCGAAGGCCCAGAACACCGCGGCGACCACGAATATGCAGGCCATCCGCCGCTGCAGCTCGTCGATCGATGAGGGCAGCAGGTAGTAAAGCAGAACGGACAGCACAGCGGTGATAAGGATGGCGAGGACCTGCGACCGCTTTGGACGGGGGATGCGATGGTGGGCGAGCTGTGTCATAGGCGAAGTGGATGTTAAAGGGGCTATTGTTTTAACACCGAGTTGCTTTACGCGTCGCCCGCTACACCTTGCCGCGCGGCCCGTTAAGAAGCCGGCCGATCGGCGTGTGCCGGACGCCCCACTGATAGCTGACCAGCGTCAGGACCGAGGTGACCACGACGATCAGCACGAACCGCGGCCAGGGCCCGATCGGCCAGTCACGCATCACGATCAACAACAGCGCCACGATCGGCAGGTGCACCAGGTACACCCAGTACGCCGAGTCGCTGAGCCAACGCACAACCGCGCGGGGCCGCGCCAGCACCGTCAGCCCAAGCCCCGTCATGCCCCAGATCATGAACCAGCAGAACAGCGCAATGCACGCAGCGAGCGGGTAGATCTCGGGGACGCCCAGGTGATCTTTGAAGTAGCCCAGATGCGGGAAGCGCGCCAAGACGATAAACATCAGCGTGCCCAGCACCAGGTACATCCACGCGTAGCGCTTGAACGCGTCCATCTCGCGGTGCAGCCGGAACAGGTACACGCCAACAACAAAGAAATAGCCCTGATAAACCAGCTGCGCGAGCTCATAGCCCCAGGCACCCGGCGACTCGGGCAGGACATGGTGGTAGCCGAAGTAGAAGCCCGGGTCCACCACGAGCATACCGAACGTCGGCAGGGCAAAAATCAGCGGACGCAGCGGCGTGGTGAACAGCCGCCGAGCCGTCGGCCCGAGCGCAGGCTCAGCGCTCTGCGGGCTGTTGCCGCGCAGCCTCATGATCGCCCAGTACACAAACGAGTACACGACCAGGTAGTTCAGAAACCAAAGGTGCGCCGGCCCGCGAAAGCGGTCCTGCAGCGCATCGTCCTTGAAGTGGACGTGGACGACCTCGTGCCAGGTGGCGCGGGACTCGATGACCCAGCCCCAGCCCCAGATGAAGTACATGGCCGGGAGCAGGATGAACGTGGCGAGGGTAACGGGGATGAGGATGCGCAGGACGCGGTGCCTGATGAAGCCGCCGGGCCCGCGCCGCCGGGCGAGCATCGCCGCGAAGAACCCCGCCATGACGAAGAACAGCGGGATGCGCCAGCCGTGGATCCACCAGAACAGCAGGTCGAAGCCGACGTGTTGGGGTTGCTCACGCAGCGGCCAGAGCAGGCCGTCCATCGGCCTCTGCATGTAAGTGATCGCCGCGTGCAGCAGGATCCCCAGCAGCATCGCCCCGCCGCGCAGCGCATCAAAGCCGTGGAAGCGCTGCGGGTGCGCGATGGGCGGTGCGGGCGATGGATCGGTTTGAGACAAGACGTGATTCTAGCGTGAAGTATTCATTGTCCGTCGAACGACAGGGCGAAGCTCCCGCCGAGCCGCGGATACAAGCACTTGGGCCTGAAACCAGACGACTCACACCCCCGCACGGATCTGGAAGAGCATCGGCTTGCGCGGGTCGGCCTGAGGGACGGGGACATGATCATGAACCACAAAGCCCGCGGCACGCAGCTCGCCGAGCATCTGCTCGGCCGTGAGCAGCCGGCGGTACGGGCCGAACCACTGACCGTCGGACTCAAACGCGCCGGGGTGCTGCTCGGGCTGGTCGGTCTGGATGCAGAGGACGCCCATCGCATCGATGCGGTACTTGGCGGTGACGACCAGGCCGCGGTGCGCGATCATCGTCTCGATGAGCAGTTGGCCGGCCGGTTTGAGCAGCCGCTTGATGCTGCTGAGCGCAGCCGCACGGTGGTCATCGCGCACCAGGTAGTGCAGGCAGTGCCCATCGATGACGAGGTCATACTGCTCGGCAGGCTCCTGCGCGGGCATCTTGACGATGTCGGCCAGGTCGAAGCGGACGTTTAGATTGCGCTGCTGCGCCTGCTCGCGGGCCATGACGAGCGCGGTAGGCGAGACGTCGATGCCCCTTACCGCTAAGCCCCGCGAGGCGAGGAAGCACGCGATCGGCCCCGAGCCGCATCCGATCTCCAGCGCGCTGAGCGTGTTTAGCGGGGCGCCGAGCTGCGCAAGCGAGGCCTCGAGGAAAGGCCGCATGATGAAGGTTTCGAAGCTGCGCGAGGGGTCTGCCTGTTCATCCCAGGAAGCGATCCCCGCCGCGCGCAGCTTCTGAAACGTCACCTCGTCGGTTTCGTAAGTCTGCTTCATCGACAGCATGATACGCACAAAGGAAGAACCCGCCCGCTCTGATTACGGGCCTGCGGGCTCGCGCTGTTTTCATGCAATCACGCAGAGGCGTTGAGCTGCGCGGTGACGCTGAAGCTGTAGGCTGCGGGATCGACGAGGCGCTGGGTCGCCTGGGCATCGGACAGGGGGTAGCTGAAGTGGCGTCCCTGAGCGTAGCGGCAAGCGAGGGCCTGGAGCGTGACAACCTGCTCAAACTCGGTGATGCCCTCGGCGACGACCTCGAGGTCCAGCTGCTCGGCAAGGTTGGTGATCGCCGCGATGATCGCGGCGCTGCGGATGCTCTGGCCCTTGGTTTGGCTGAAGCGTGCCTGCTCGAGGAAGGCGCGGTCGATCTTGAGCGTATCAAAGGGCAGCTTGTGCAGCACCGAGAGCGACGAGTAGCCCGTGCCAAAGTCGTCCAGCGCCAGCCCGATGCCCAGGTCCTTGATCTGGCTGAGTTTTTCGGCCATGAAATCAAGGTCGTTCATGACCATGGTCTCGGTCAGTTCCAGACGAAGGTCGCTGGGGTTGAGGTTGTGCAGCTTGATCTGATCCTCGAAGAAGCTCACGAGGTTGGGCTCGTAGAGCTGGCCTCGAGAAAGATTGACGTTGAGGAACGGCCGGGCCTGGGTGCTGTGGTGCCAGTCCGCGAGCTGGGCGCAGCCCTGCTGCACGACCCACTCGCCGATCTTGCCGATGAGGTTGAGCTCTTCGGCCAGGGGGATGAAGTCTGCCGGAGACACCGCGCCGAACTCGGGGTGGTTCCAGCGGACCAGCGCTTCGAACCCCGCGACCTGCCCGCTCTCAAGATCGACGATCGGCTCGTAGACCAGGCTCAGCTGATCGCGCTCGATGGCGTGACGCAGGTGCTTTTCCATGTTGAGGCGGTGGATGACCTGCTGCTGCATGTCGTAGTCGAACAGGACGTATCGGCCCTTGCCCGTCTGCTTGGCGATGTACATGGCGGCGTCGGCGTCGCGGAGGATCTCCTCTGCGGTGTTGTACTTGCCGTCGTTGAAGGCGATGCCGATGCTCGCGGTCGAGACGATCTGCTGCCCGCTGATGTTGTGCGGCTGGTTGAAGACACTGAGCAGACGTTTTGCGACAGTGACCGCGTCGTCGGTGGTCTTGATGCCTTCGAGCAGGACGACGAACTCATCGCCGCCCAGCCGCGCGGGGAGGTGGTCGCCGGTGCCGGAGCTGAAGGTGTCGGTGTCGCGGAGGTTTTCGTCCAGCCGCCTGGCGATGCCGATGAGCAGCTGGTCGCCCGCCTCGTGGCCGAGGGTATCGTTGACGTGCTTGAAGCGGTCAAAGTCCAGGAACAGCAGCGCGGAGCGGTGGCCGGCGGATCGCTGCGAGCGAGTGATGGCCGAGTCGACGTGCTCCATGAGGGCCTTGCGGTTGGGCAGTCCGGTGAGCTCATCGTGGTAGGCGATGTGCTGGAGCTTTTCGCGGTGCAGCTGCGACTCGGTGTTGTCCATGAAGGTGATGGCGATGCCGTCGGCGAGCTGGACCATGGCGACGAGGTACCACTTGCCGTCGGCGCCGATCTTGTACTCGCGCTGGATGGGCCTGCCGTCCTGGACGATTTCGATCAGGTCCTTGTAGATCTCGTGCTGCATGAGCCCGGGCAGAGATTCGGTGAGTGTCTTGCCGACCAGCTGATGCTCGGGGATGCCGATGAGCTGTTCGCCCGAGGGGTTGATGAGCTGGATCTGGAAGTCCTTGATCTCTCGGTTTTCGTCGCGCACGGTTTCGAGGACGCAGACGCCGCCGAGCGAGCTTTCGAGGATGCAGTTGAGCACGCTCTGCGAGCGTTTCATGCGTTCGATCTCGCTGAGGCCGGGAATGATCCCGTTCGTCGATGCCTGGGGAAAGAACACGGGCTCAACTTCCTGTGATGCCGCGTTCGTGTTCTTGGTGAAAAGCCTTTGCGTCAGCCCGAGCAGCGCGCAGCCGCAGCCGGAGATAAGCAGGATCGCGCCCAGCTCGGGGATCCTGGAAAGCGTTTCGTAGAGCTCGGGCAGTTTGGACTGGATCGCGGATTGCTGCCAGGTCCATGCGAACCAGCCCCCCAGCATCACAAACGCGAAGCAGGCCATCACCGCGCCCGACAGACCGTACTGACGCAGAGAAACCGCGGCGGGCACTGCCCTGCCCTTGGCGATCAGTTCAAGCAGGGCGTGTAGGCGGTCACGCTGTTCGAGTGTGACGCGTTCAAACTGCAGGCCGTGGATGTGCTCGCCCGCGGCGTGTCGGCGGTGCCAGACCACGCGCGCGCGCAGCTTCAACAGCTTGCCGTCCGGCCCGGTGATTGTCAGTGTCTTGCTGCCCGCCAACCTTCGGCGCGCAAGCACACGCATCCCCGTGCCAGACAGGTCGACCACATGGCCAAGGCTGCAGTCCATGCCTCGCGGCCGCAGCCGCTTCTTCTCTCTTTGGTCTGATACTTCGATTCGCACCCGGATCCCTCCGTCTGGCCCTGGCCGACGAACCTGGTCAACATGCTCCGATGCCGCTCCCATCGGCCTCCAGAGCCCGCAAATCCATGCCCACGACACGAAAACACCCCTGCCGCCGATCCCCACGCCATCCCTCCGTTATGATCGATACCACCCTCCCGAGCCCACCGGCCCCGCCCCCACCCGGAGATACCCATGCGAGCGATCTGCCTGACTCTTCTGCTTGTCAGCCTCCTAGCCCCAGCCACCGGCTGCAGCAGCGTCTACTACGGCACCATGGAGACCTTCGGCTACGAAAAACGCGAGATCCTCGTCGACCGCGTCGAAGACGCCCGCGACGAGCAGGAGCAGGCCAAGACCCAGTTCACCTCGGCGCTCGAGGACTTCAAGCAGGTCGTCGACTTCGAGGGAGGCGACCTCGAAGCGATGTACCACCAACTGGACAAGGGCTACAACCAGAGCCGACGCGCAGCCAGCGGTGTCTCGGGCAAGATCGACTCGGTCGAGCGCGTCGCCGACGCCCTCTTTGACGAGTGGGAGAAAGAGCTCAATCAGTACACCTCCGAACAGCTCCGCACCGCCAGCGCCAAGCAGCTCGAAGACACCAGAAGCCGCTACCAGCAGCTCCTCGGCGCGATGCGCCGAGCCGAGGACACGATCCCGCCCGTGCTGCAGGCGATGAAGGACCAGGTGCTGTTCCTCAAGCACAACCTCAACGCGCAGGCCATCTCCTCCATCCAGGGCACCGCCGAGGGCATCCAGAAAGATATCCAGTCGCTGCTCAAGGAAATGCAAAAATCCATCGACGAGGCCAACGCCTTCATCCAACAAATGGGCGGCAACCCGCCCCAGTCCAAGAGCTAATCCGCCAGCCCATCGGCCCACCCCGCACGCCGAATCGTTCGCTAACTCAAACAAAAGCCCCAGGCGCCCGACGGCCCGCAGCCAAATCCCTCAATCCGCCGAACAGCCATGCGCGGTTTCACGCATAAAAAAAAGCGGCCCGCAGGCCGCTCTTGATTCATCTCTTAAACCCAACTTCAGCCCGTCTTCAACCCCGGCGACGGCGCGCGATGAGCAGTGTGCCCACACCCATCAGTGCGAGGGACGAGGGCTCGGGCACCACTTCACCGATGATGGTGTAGCCGTCGATCCCCGCATAGACGCCGCTGGTCGTTGAAGTCGAGTCGTTGAACTGGACGTGGAGCCACCAGGTCTCGCTTGAATTGACTTGGATGGAGGGGAAATTGAAAGTCTCTACAGAGGACGTTAGATTCTGATTCACTTCGATGGCGATGGGCCCGCTGACCGTGCCGGAGACCGAGCCAACGATCGAGACGATGATGGGGTACGGGCGCGGGGTAGCGGTATTAAAAGCGCCGGCAACGTTGAAGTTCTGCCGGTCGATCAGGACCGAAGTAATCTTCACGGGGCTTCCCACAACGGAAAAACCAAGGTCGACATCCCACTGACTGCTATTGAGCTGGACGTTGGGGACGTAGTGACCGCCGGTGTTGCCGGCGTTGGTGGCAAAGAGGTTGCCGCTGCCGGTGATGGAGGCGTTGCCGTCCAGACCGACCTCGGTCGAGTAGGTGATGTTGTTCAGCGTCTTGCTCGAGACAGTCGTGCTGTCCAGGGTGGTCTCCAGCAGCGTGATCGGTGCAGCAAGGACCGACGTCCCGTTACAGAGCACAGCCACCGCAAGCAGTGTCGATTTCGTGTTTCGTTGAAGCATTTTTCTTCCTCTTTACTGAAACGGCCATTCCTTCAATCGATAATAATTTTAATACACCACCATTGTTTGTCAATCATTTTATGAGCAACTCGACGCAAGGTGTATCGCGTTACAGCTAACCATTTATAGCTAGTTTCCCCATTTTCCCGCCAGGCCGGCGCGATGCCGGTCAGGGCTTGGGTTTGCGGGTGAGCAGCCAGGTGGCGACGCAGCCGACCAGGCAGAGGGTGATGCCGGCACCGTAGCCGATGCGCCAGGCGAGGAAGTCGCCGGGCTCGAAGGTGGCCAGCAGGCCGAAGGTAAATAAGGCGGCCAGGCCGAGCAGCACCGGGATGATGAAGATGCGTGCAAGCATGCGTCTGAATTTAATCTCGATGCTCACGGTTTTAAAGTAATAAACACCACGCAGCGGGTAAGCATGTGTCGTAGGCCCCAATCGCCATTCACTACGCCCGATGCGGCAGATCCAGACGCGCCCGGCGTCTGAGCCCGCGTAGACCCGGAACAAACTGGCGTGAACGCATCCCAGACAACCTGTTCCGGGGCAGCCCCAAGCCGCCTGCCCCTGCTGCCCGCCGGGAACACAAGTACCGGCCGATGCGTCTTAATCCCGACGCCTCAGCCCATTCAGATCGCCGCGGCCAGGCCAAGGAATAGTTCGACATGAAACGACGCAACGCCATCGTGCCCCTGCTGCTCCTGCCGGTCCTGTTCGCCGTTGGCTTCCCGGGATGGGCCAAGGATGCTGAAGACGAAATACAGGCCATCCGGATCTTTCATCCTGATGGGAAAGAGGCCGCATCATTTGTAAGGTCTCGACACGTCGCGGTCGGCAGCCTCGGGGACATGAAGGAGCAAGACGGTGTGCTCGTTTGTGATCTCCACCACCCGCACTACAACTTTACTTTCGGCGGTGCTTTTATTGAAACATTTAAGGTGATCAAGCCCACCGATGATCAGGTCCTGGCGAATTTCACAGAGTACAGAGACGTCTTACTCATCGAAAGCACGACGAAGCCCGGCCACTGGGAGGTGGCTGGCCTGAAAGTCCTTTGCCCCAAAGACCCGCAGCAGGACAAGGCCGGCGTCTGGCTGCCCGCATCCTTCGACCATATGGATGACGCGATGCTCGTCAGTACCAATTACCGCTACGAGGGCTTCGTCAAGGACAACCTTGAAGCGCTCAAGAGTGAAGATGCCAAGACCAGGTCGCGGGCGATGTTTCTGCTCGGCGTCATTGACCCGGGCGAAGATGACGCAGCGAAGGTGATTGATGTGCTCGCCGGGTTGATCGGCAGCGATGATCCGGGCGATCGGTCTTCGGCCGTCTCCGCGGTCGGCGAGATCGGCGGGCAACACGCTGAACGATACGTCCCCCGCATCGCGGAACTACTCGACGGCAAGCTCAAAGAGAGGTCAGGCGTGCAGATTGCAGCCATCAGCGCGATCTGTCAGATCGGCGGGAAAGAAGCTCAAAAGAACATCCCACGCATCATCGAATTGATGCAGAACAAACCGGACCTGACCCACCCCAGCATCTACTGGTTAGGCGAAATGGGTGGCCAGGCCGCTTCCGCCCTGCCGGACCTCCTGGACGCGCTCAAGGCGGTGGACAAGAACGATCGAAACATGGTCGAGGTCATCATCATGGCCATGGGCAAAATCGCACCAAGCGACCCGAAGGTGATCGACGCACTGACCCCGCTGCTCGACCACGAGAGTTCATTTGTAAGAGAGCTTTCAAAAAATGCGCTGGACGGACGATATTTCGAACGACCCGCCCCCGAGAACGTTAGCCTCGGAATCCAGTAGGTTGCGTCATCTGGCGCAGCACCCCGACCTGCGAAGCAGAAGTTAAAGCACCCCAGCCGAGCCGGTGAGGATCGGGCAGGCAACGACTTCGTGTCGGGCGTGCTTATCAGGCTTCGGCTCATGCTTCCGGGCAACCTTCCGCTGCCTTGCCGAGTACGCACGCCGCCGCTCGTACGTCAACCACGCCGGCTTCGCCACATCGCGACCATACAACAACCCGCCACTCAAATACGACACCAGATCATTCCACCCCGTCGAGTTCGTAAACGTCGAACGCTTCACCTTCCAGCACCGCTCGCACGCCAGCCTCCTCCTCTCCCTCCCAGGGAGAGGGCCGGGGTGAGGGTCCAGCGAAGTCGTCATCATGAACCCCCCGCCCAAGCCGCGGTCCGCATGAAGCCCCACCCTCATCCCAACCTTCTGCCTGAGAAGGAGAAGGAGCAAAACCCCCCGCGTAAGCGGAAGAAATCCGCGTATCCGACGCCCGAACCGCCACACACCACGCCCGATGCGGCCGATCCAGACACGTCCCCGCCCCCACCCGCTCCAACCGCCGCCGCGCCTCCCGCGGGTCCGCCCGACACCGCTCAAACACCCGGTTCCACGCCATCAACAGGTTGTGATCGAGTTCGTCCATACCCAGGGGGCGATGGGCGGGGTGGTGCGCACAAGCAAACAAAAGGAGTTGGGTGGCAGGGGCAGAGTCCGCGATGCCCCGGAACGAACTGCGACAGATGCATCCCAGACAACCCGTTCCGGGGCATCCCCAAGCCGCCTGCCCCTGCCACCTGCCGATAGGATTTAAAATCTATTTTTTCTTAATTTTTTGCTTCGGTTTTCGAGATTGGTGATCGTCAAATGAGACAACGATCGAATCGACGAGTCGTGAACACCCTGAAACTAGCCGAGCTAGTACCTTTAACTGTTCTTTGCACGCGACCGAATCCGTTTCGTGCGGATAGTTAATCGTATGTGAGATTTCACCCCAGACCTCTTCGGCCAGCGTACGGACTTGCAGTTCACAAAGCCGCGGATTTGTGCTATTTTGTTTGATTACGTAATGCACGCTAGTATAGAGGGATTCATTGCGATTTACATCAAGTCCGAGTTTCTTAAACATTGTCTCGTACTCAAGATCCCAAGTTTTAGCCTCTGGAGTGCCCTCAAGAACATAGCCTTCGTCTTTTAGTACCTCCAGAATTAAGGGGTGAAGTTTTTCCATCTGGCGCATATGAAGATGAATAAGTCGTACGCCCGCCAGATCAGGCACTTTCTCGAAAACATTGGCATCACTTATATCAAAATTTTTTCCGTCCTTAATCGCTTTTTTTGCCTTGCGTTCTAAGCTGTCTTGAAGATGGGAAGGTTCCTTAGCTCGCCATTTTAACGAGTGAATCATTTTCTTTAAATCAGGATGCGCAAGGAGTCTTTCCTGAAGAATTCTCGCATCTGCACCAAAAGTTTCACGATTTAATTCGAACGCCTTGGTAGCGGCGATAATGGCTTTCCTAATTGAAGTGGGTAATTGTGCCATAATTCCTCAAGCAGTCGCCTCAATTACTCGCTTAGTTATCTCTGCAAAGACATTCCTTGCATGTATTTTTGATTCATCATTGCCACCATCGACTTCCCAGATTGGTACGCCCTGCTCTTGCGATTTGGTTATAAGAACACCCAAATCCTTTACCTCTCCAAGTTTAAACTTTGCAATAGCAGGACGTTCTTTCGTGCTGAGCCCTAACGCTAATTGAAGTGGTTTCCATACGAAGTCAACAACGCGTGAGCCAATAGAGGAGAGGACAATTAATGGCGCATTCGCCATACGCCCTCCGTAAACGCGAAATCCTTGTGGAATAAAACCTAATAATTTCGGATGTCCAACCAGTAAAGTCGTTCCATCTGGAGCCATTTCTGTTACACGCTTCCAAGTGCTTATCCACTCAGATAATGCGTACCCAAGAGTTTTCAACGCTCTTGAGGAAAAAAGATCACATGCAGCAGGAATTATGAAGTGAGAGCAATCTAGTAATATCGCACGATTCAGAGGGCCAATATTTGGACCTGCATCAAAGAAAACAAAGTCTGCACTTGTTGCCTTTGCCAAACTATCGACCAGCCTACTAAGCGCAGTCGTGCAAAGATAGCCGCGACGATTTCGGCTTAAACACAAGTTCCAACACTCTGCAAGGCTATTCTCGTACTCAGATAAGCGAATGTCGCCAACGACAAGGAATAGGCCGTCGCTAATTTTCTCAGGTTCAATGTCACCTAGTGGTCCGCTACCTTCGGACACTGGCTTGATTGCCGACCATAGTGTGTTCCCCTTTGTAGTCTCTGACTCATCAAGCATTTTATCTAGGAATTTTTCCTCTAAGAAAAAAGACGACATGCTGCATTGTGGATCAGTATCGACAAGCAGAACGCGCTTACCGGCATTGACCAAGGCATACGCAATATTCACAGTGAGCGTGGTCTTACCCACTCCGCCCTTATGGTTGAACAAAACAATTCTTTTAGTTGTTTTTGAGTTAACTGGCATTATGTATGCAAATTATTGGTTATTGGTAGAGGATGTTTTTCTTTTGGCATTTTTGCTGACACGACCAATTCTTGCGCGGTCCATAATTTCCTTCGCAGTCTCTCGATCGGGTAGTGCTTCAACAAATTGCTCTCCCGCAGCGCTGACTTGTTTGCAGCCTTTGATCGAAGGGACCAGATAACCCTGCTTTGTAGCATTTTCGACCGCATTTGCTGCATTTGAAAACTTACGATGCGCTGATTCTGTATTGATGGCCGAAATATCCTTAGTTTTTACGTGGGGTGTAGAGCGGAAGTGTGCGAGATAATAAGCTAAGCAAGCAACACGCTCAACGTCAGTTTGCGGAGATTTGTCGTGCATGAACTGCTTAGGGCTCGGAATTTCTTCTTCTGAAAACTGGAAGGACGATGAGCTGACTTCGATATCTCGGCGAGACGACGTAGCGCTTGTTGGCTTTCGCTCCGTGGGTGCCGATAAATCAAGAAATGTGCAAACAGTATTAATGAGACGCTGCTGCCCGTCCTTGGAAATAGACGCGAGATTAGAAATTAGTCGCTGTAAGACATCGGCTTCACTTGGAGATGAAGTGCTAGGTGTATCAGTCGGCGATTCTCTGTTTACTGTATTGCTCATGTGTATATGATAGCCGTTCTATGTAGCATATGCAATCGCATAATCTTCCATTTTATGTGCATTTTACTTGTAGTTCTGGTGAGAGAGAATGGCCGTTGATAGGGTGCCGTATTTGGTTACCGACTCTGCTACAGAAAAAGGAAGCATTTATTATTCAAGTAATCCGGCGGGTGGCAGGGGCAGAGTCTGCGATGCCCCGGAACGTATCGTCTGGGTTGGGTCAACAGGCGTTTGTTCCGGGTCTTCGCAAGCTCAGACGCCGGCCACACGGGCATGCGATGGGTTGTCTTGGGTGGCAGGGGCGGGCGGCTTGGGGATGCCTTGGTCGTCGCGGGGCGGGTGTGGGGGTTGGGGGCGGTTGGGCGCTGAGGGTGTCGTTCATTCAGAGAGACCGCCGATGGCATCGGCGGGGAGCCGGGGTGTGACGGAGCCGGGGTGTGACGGAGCCGGGGTGTGACGGAGCCGGGGTGTGAGCCGGGCCGTGACGGCCCGGCTCGCAGGTCGTGTTGATTGTCAGAAGGAGTCGCGGTTTCATGAGTCGGGAGCCGGGCCGTCACGGCCCGGCTCGTTTGTCGGTTCACTTGTCGGTTCGCGGAAGAATTGCTGTTCTTTCGTATATTTGTGGGGCGGCAGGGTTCTTTGGCGGTTGATGTAGTTTGTTGCGTTGTTGAGATATTGCGTGTCTTTGATGGGCTTGGTTGAGCCGCCCTCGGCCCACCATCTTTTTGCGGGCGGGCCGAAGGCTTTGGTCAGGGATTGGCTGAGCCAGCGTTTAAGCCATTTGCGGATTTCTTTGCCGTGGATGTGGCGTGGTGCGCTGAGCAGTACGTGGACGTGGTCGGCGTTACCCGGGGTGGATGCGGGGATGTGAGCCGGGCCGTCACGGCCCGGCTCGCTTGTTTCGCTTGGTGCGGCGCATGTAATAAAGGTCCAGCCTCCGCGGGTGCAGAGCATGGGGATTGTGTTTTCGATGTGGATGCGCTGATCGCATGTCAGGCGCAGCGGCGAGTGGCTCGGTGGCTGTTGGCGTGTGGGGTCTGGCGGCGGGAAAGGGGTGCCGACGATGTTGTGTCTGCGGTCGATAGTTGGGCGGGGGTCGTTGTGCAGGCGTGTGGCGTAGGTGCCGAAGGTGATGTGCCAGGTGTGGCGTTCCGGGCCGACACGCCCCGGTTCGAAAGGTGCGCGTTGCGATTTCATGCGTGCAAACGTATCGCGCGGGGGTGACAGGTAGGTGTCACGCGGAAGGTGAGTGAGCGCGAAATCGTTGCGAGCCGGGCCGTGACGGCACGGATTGCAGGGATATGCGTAAGAGAGTACGCCGGGGCGACACGCCCCGGCTCGCGGGGTTAGACAACGCCCGCACTTCCCGTGAGGATGGGGGCGTCGACGTACTCGCGCGGGTCGGTGACGATGCCGTTCAGGGCGCTGGCGGCGGCGGTCAGGGGCGAAGCGAGGTAGACGCCGGCTTCTTTGTGGCCCATTCTTCCGGGGAAGTTTCTATTCGTCGTGCTGATGCAGTTGATGGGTTCGTTAAGCCGGCCGAAGGTGTCCTTGGGGCCGCCCAGGCAGGCGGCGCAGGAGGCGGCGCCGATGAGGCAGCCTGCGTCTTCGAGGGCCTTGTAGACGGATGTGGTGGCTTTTTTGTCGGTGGTATCCGTGTCGGCACGACACGGCTCGCCATACAGATTCAGGGTGAGCATGTCCTTGTGGACCTCGGTGGAGCCGGGGACGACGAAGGTGGGGATCTTGACGGTGTTGGTATAGAGGATGTTGGCGGCGAAGATCATGTCGGTGATTTTTCCGCCGGTGCACGAGCCGATGTAGGCGCGGTCGAGCTTGGTCTTGGCCTGCTGGAGTTCGCGCGCGGTCCTGGTGTTGTCGGGCGAGTGCGGCGCGGCGACGAGGGGCTCGAAGTTGGCCAGGTTCCAGGTCTTTTCGTAGTCGTAGGTGCAGCCGACGTCTTCGGTGTAGACGGTCCAGTCGGGTCGGTTTGAGCGTGCGCGGACGTAGTTGAGTGTTTTCTCGTCGACGTCGCAGATGCCGTTCTTCCCGCCGGCCTCGATGGCCATGTTGGTGAGGGTCATGCGGTCTTCGAGGGAGAGGGAGTTGATGCCGTCGCCCGCGAAGTACATGGCCTTGTAGGTAGCGCCGGCGAAGCCGATGTCGCCGATGACAGCGAGGATGAGGTCCTTGGCGGTGAGGTAGGCGGGGATCTCGCCGTGGAAGTTGAATCGCATGGTGGGCGGGACCTTGAGCCAGGTCTTGCCGGTGCCCATGGTGAAAGCGGCGTCGGTGTTGCCCACGCCCGAGGCGAACTGTCCGAAAGCGCCGGCGGTGCAGGTGTGCGAGTCGGTGCCCAGTAGGATCTCACCGGGGCGGCAGTGTCCTTCTTCGGGCAGGGCCTTGTGGCAGACGCCCTTGTAGGACGTCTTGGTCGGGTCGCGGTAGGGGTTGGGCATGCCCGAGGCTTCGTCGGTGTCTAAAAAATCAGGATCATAGTAGTAGCGAATCCCTTGTTCCTTGACGAAGTCACGGAGGATCTGAATATTGCGATGGCACTTGCCGTCGGCGGTGAAGATGTAGTGGTCGGGGATGATCGGGATGCGGGTGTTGTCCCAGACCTTAGCGTTCTTGCCGAACTCCTGCTTGAAGATACCGATGGTGCCCGGGCCGCAGACGTCGTGGGTCATGAGGACATCGACATTACACCAGACGTTTTCGCCGGGGGTGACCTCGCTCTTGCCGGCGTGAGCGGCGAGGATCTTCTCGGTCATGGTCATTTTGCGGGGCATCGGTAACTCCTGGCTTCTGTGCGGGGCAAACGAACCATGATAGCAGCATCCCGTCATAGTCCGAGTGATCAGACAAAGTTTGGAAGTATATCCCGTACGCTGTACGAAAATTGTTTGACGGGCCGGTTTTCTGCGGATATTGTCCGGCCATGCCCAACCATCTCCCTGTGATAGGTTCTCGAGTTGCCACCGCTGCCCTGCTCGGGTCGGTCGGGCTCCTGGCGTTGAGCGGTTGCAGGTCGGACGGGGCGGGGGTGACCCGGACAGAACTGCGAGCGGCGATGCTGGCAGAGCACCAGGCCAAGCTCGAAGGCCGGGCCCAGGCGGTGCGGATCGATCAGGCCCCTAGCGCGTTCGAACAGTCGCTTGACCGTGTGCTCAAGCAGGCCAAGGAGGACGGCGTATCGCTGCCCGAGGGTCGTCAGACGGTCGCGGACAACATCAAGGCTGCGGACAAGATCAGCGGCACCGGTGCCTACGAGGGCAAGGCCCTGGACACGGGCAAGAACCTTCTGGGTGTCGAAGAGGTCGACGAGGTGGTGATCGACCTGCGCTCGGCCATCCACAAAGCGATCGAGAACAACCTCGACCTGCGCAGCGCACGTCTTAACCCGCAGATCCGCGAGCAGCGGATCATTCAAGCACAGGCCATATTCGACACGGTGCTCTTTGCGGGCTTTGACTGGTCGAACCTGGATACGCCGCGCCCCCCGGGCGCGATCCCCGGGCTATCGGGCGATCAGCAATCCGAGCAACACACGCTGACCACGGGTGTGCGCAAGGACCTCTCGACCGGCGGCCGACTGACCGCGCAGGCCAGCGTCGAGCGCTCTGAGCAAAGCCCGTCGTTCTTTGGCGTCTCGCGCTACTACGATTCGGACGTGCTTTTGCAGATCGAGCAGCCGCTCTTGCGCGGGTTTGGCAGTGATGTGGCCGAGTCGAATATCGAATTGGCGACCATCGCGAAGCAGGCCGACCTTGCCGAGCTACGCAAGTCGATGATCAACCTCGCGGTGTCGGTGGAGCAGGCTTACTGGCAGCTTGTTTCTGCGCGCCACGCGCTGCACATCCAGCAGCAGCTGCACGAGCGTACGATCGCGATGCGTGACAAGCTCGAGCCTCGCTTCGGCTTCGACCTCCTGCTCTCTGACCTGAGCCAGGTCAACGCGCGCGTCGACCAGCGCTACGCCGACGTGCTGCGCGCCAGGCAGAACGTGCGATCGCTCTCGGACCAGCTCAAGCGATTGATCAACGACCCGCAGCTTCCCGTGATCGATGAGACGATCCTCGACCCGTCAGACACGCCTGCGGACGCGGCGATTTCGTTCAGCCTGCTGGACCAGGTGACTTCAGCGCTGCAAAATCGGCCCGAGATTGAGACGGCGCTGCTGGCGATCGACGACGCGGACGTCCGCCGGATCGTCGCGGACAACGCGCAGCTGCCGACGCTTAACCTCACCGCCGCGACTGTGTTCAACGGCCTGGATGTCGAGAGCGGCTTTGATGCTCTGGGCAAAACCACCGAACGCGACTATATCGACTACATCCTCGGCGTGGACTTTGAGCGGGCGCTTGGAAACCGCGCCAGCCGGGCGGTCTTCGAGCAGCGCACGCTCGAGCGCCAGCGTGCCCTCGAAAACTACCGAAGCACCGCGCAGCAGGTCACGCTTGAGGTGAAAGACGCGCTGCGAAGTGTGGACACCAACTATAGCCTGATCACGGCGACGCGATCGCAGCGCCGCGCGTCGGCCTTGTCGCTTGAGGTGGCCGAGGTCCAGCTCGAACAGGGCGGGCGCAACGACGCAGAGACCTTCACCACGCGCGTGGATCGCGTGCTTGCGCGACAGGATGCGCTTGCCCAGTCCGAGCTTGCAGAGGTTCAATCGCTCAGTGATTACATGATCGCGCTGAGCGAGTTGCACAAGGCAACCGGCACGGCCCTGCAGGAAGCAGGCGTCGGTGTCGAGAACCGGTCCGAATAGCGTGGCCTGATTTTGCCTGCTTTTTAAGCCAATGCATGAATACCGAAAGACGGCAAAGCCGCCGATGGAATCGGCGGCTTTAGTAGCCCGCGCTGGTCGCGCTCTGGCCCGAGACGATCTGCACCCCGGCGGAGCAGCCCAGTCGGTCTGCGCCGGCGTCGATCATTTTCTTTGCGTCGTCGTAGGTGCGGATGCCGCCGGAGGCCTTGACCTTGAGCGGGCCGCAGTGTTTTTTCATGAGTCTCACGGCTAATTCGCTCGCGCCACCGGCCGGGTGAAAGCCCGTGCTGGTCTTCACAAAGTCGCAGCCCGAGGCCCGCGCCGCCTCGCACGCCGCGGCGATGCGCTTTTCCGCCAGCGCCTCATCCGCACCCAGCATCAGCGCGGCCGACTCGATGATCACTTTCACCACCACGCCCGGCATGACCGCACGCGCGGCCTTGACCACCTCGGCAAACTCCACCCGCGCGCCCTCGGCATCGCACGCCAACAGCGTCGGCAGATGGGCCACGAAATCCACCTCGTCCGCGCCGTCCTTCACCAGCGAGGTCGCCTCGATGGCCTTGATCATCGGCTTCATCGCGCCCAGAGGGAACCCCGCCACCGCGCAGGTCTTCACCGGCGAGCCGACGAGCTTCGCGCGCACGTCCTTGACGAAGATGCCGTTGACACAGACCGACGCGAAGCCGTGCGCCAGGGCCTCGTCACAGAGGCGCAGGACATCGTCTCGAGTGGCATCGGCCTTGAGGATCGTGTGGTCGATGATGCCGGCAGGTGATTGGGTCATGACGAGAGTTTATGAAAAAAGTCTTGAAGAGCCGTGTGGTAGGTCTCGCGGTCGTGTTCGTGCAGGCGGTTGTGTTTACCGCCCTCGATGAGGACGAAGCGGCCGTGTTTTGCGGCGTCGGACAGCGCTTTGCCTTCGTGCGGCGGGCAGACGCGGTCGTCGCTGCCGTGCAGGACGAGCAGGGGCACATGGATTTTTCGGGTGAACTGAGCGCGGTCGAAGTCGCGGATCAGGCCGGTGAGATGGAAGAAGGCGCCGACGATGTGGATGAGGGGGAAGGCCGGCACCTCATAGCGTTTGAGCCGCATGCGGATGGGCGAGTCCCAGTGCTGGTACGGCCCGTCGAGGATCACGCCGACAAAGCGGGGGTACAGGCCCGCGGTCTTGGCGGCGATCTGTGCGCCGATCGAGTAGCCAAAGAGCACGAGGGGCTTGTTGCGGATCGGATCGGGCAGGCCGTCGAGTACGGCGATGAGATCGTTCGGCTCGCGTGTGCCGCAGGTCATCCACGGCGCGGTGCATTCGCCGTGCGCCGGCCAATCGAAGACGACCAGGTGCGCGGCATAGGGTGCCAGTTCGGCGGCGCGCAGGAGCGAGCCGAAGCGAGCGTCGTTGTGGCCGTGGAGGATGAGGACGGTCGGGCCGTCGGCATTTTGGCCGGTGATGATCCATCCGGGGGTGGTGTGCTTGTCGGGGAGGGTGAAGGTTGCGGTCTGAGCGACGAGGTCGAGGTCGGCCGGGTCGGTGGGCAGGCCTTGGGCGAGGGCGATGGCGTAGGTCTTTCGGCGGGGGCGGACGATGTACCAGACGACCGCGCCCGAGCAGCTCAGCAGCAGCAGCGTCAACCCAATCAGGAGTAGGAGGATCAGTCCGGTCATGGAGGGGTTAGGATAACGGCGATGCACGATCAGGCGTTGATGAATGTCGCGCTGGCCCAGGCGCAAAAGAGCTACGACGAGGGCGGGCTGCCGATCGGCGCGGCGCTGGTCGACGGCTCGGGCAGAATCATAGCGCAGGGACACAACCGCAGGGTGCAGAACGGCGACCCGACCTCCCACGGCGAAACCGACTGCATCCGCAACGCCGGACGCCGCCGCGACTGGCACACCCTCACCCTCTACACCACGCTGAGCCCGTGCATCATGTGCACCGGCACCGCCCTGCTGCTGCGTATCCCGCGCATCGTCATCGGAGAAAATCTGAACTTCATGGGCGAGGAAGAGCTGCTGCGCCAGCGCGGGGTCGAGGTCCGCGTCCTCAACCACCCCGGCTGTATCGCGCTGATGGCCCGGTTCCAGCGGGAAAAACCCGAGGTCTGGAACGAGGACATCGGGCTGTAAGTTAACGCTAACCCGTCGTGCTAGGATGTTGGTATGGCCCGCCCCAACCGCTCTAACGAAAAACGTGCCGAGCTGATGCCCATCATCGCGCTGGCCTTCAGCGAGCTGGGCTACCGCAAGGCCACCACCGCAGAGTTGGCCGCGCGGTGTGGCGTGCAGGAGAACATCCTCTACCGCCTGTGGGCGGACAAGAAGGCGATGTTCACCGCATCGATCGACTACCTCTTTGACGCGACGCTCCAGCAGTGGGAGCAGCTGATCAGCGAGTCCTCCGCAAACACCAGCGGCCCGTCCTCCGCGCAGCGCATCCTCGCCTACGACGCCGAGCACCGAGGCGAGAAGGGCTTCTACAAGATCACCTTCGCGGCGCTGAGCGAGACCGATGATGAAGACGTCAAGGACGCGCTGCGCAACATGTACTCTCGCTTCACTCAGTTCATCGAAACTCAGATCGCTGCCCACCGCGCAGGACGCGAGGGCGAGTCCCTGCCCGAACCCTGGGTGGTGACGTGGGCGATCCTGGGCCTGGCGACCGCGGCGGACATCGGCCGGGAAACGGGCCTGCTCAGCGCCCCCAAGCGCAAGGCCCTGATCGAGCAGGCCGGCCGCTGGCTGCTGGACGGACGCTGAAAGCCACTGATAATCTCGGCGATCCTCGTGGCGAGGAAGGTTCGGCGGTGCAAGGCTATAAAATTCCGCCTGTAATAAATCAGCTCATCTCACCCAGCCGCGCGTAACCGTCGCGCAGCATCTGCTCGGTCTTGCTCCAGCCGATGCAGGCGTCGGTGATCGACACGCCGTGCTTCAGTCGGTTGCGGACTTCTTCGCCGGGCTTGACGTCGGGCAGTTTCTGCGCGCCTTCTTCGAGGTTGGACTCGATCATCGTGCCGGTGATGAAAGGCCGAGTCGCCCCGGCCCCCGCCACCGCGGCGCCGCGCGCCCGCGCGACACGCTGCTCGATCAGGCTGTTGAAGACGACTTCCTGGCGCTCGTGCTGCTTCTCGCTGTTGGCGTGGCTGCAGTCGATCATGACGCCGGGGTTCAGGCCCGCGTCGCTGAGCCGGCGCGCCGCGTCCGCGACGTTCTCCGGCGAGTAGTTGGGCTTGCCCCGGCCGCCGCGCAGGATGGCGTGTCCCCAGGGGTTTCCGCGCGTGCTGACCACGCAGGTTCGGCCGTGGTCGTCGATCCCCAGGAAGTGGTGCCCGCTCTGGGCCGAGAGCATCGCGTCGATCGCCACCTGCAGCGAGCCGTCCGTCCCGTTCTTGTAGCCCACCGGCATCGACAGGCCGCTGGCCATCTGTCGGTGCGTCTGGCTCTCGGTCGTCCGCGCGCCGATGGCCGCCCAGCTCACCAGGTCCGCGATGTACTGCGGCGTGATCGGCTCAAGGAACTCGGTCCCCGCAGGCAGGCCCAACTCGTTGACACGGATCAAAACCTCGCGCGCAAGCCGGATCCCGCGGTCCATGTCGAAGCTGCCATCCAGGTGCGGGTCGTTGATCAGGCCCTTCCAGCCCAGCGTCGTTCGCGGCTTCTCGAAGTACACGCGCATCACGATGCACAGCCGGTCCTTGAGCTCGTCGCGCAGCTTCACCAGCCGCTCGGCATATTCGTACGCACCCTCGACATCGTGGATCGAGCAAGGCCCGATCACCACCAAGAGCCGGCGGTCCTTGCCCGACAGCACGGCCTTGACCTCCTCGCGCGCGGCGACAACGGTCTGTTGCGCCTTCTCGGTGATCGGCACTTCTTCTGCCAGATCGGCCGGGCCGATGAGCTGGGTCAGCGACACGACATTGAGGTTATGGGTCTGTGCGGGTTCGGGCACGGGGTCATCCCTGCGGTCATGGATTCGGGGACTGGCAAAAGACCAAACGACGCAGCCGTCAGCCTGAGCCAAAGCGGGATATTGTAGCGGATCACCGCCCCCCGGTCGCCCGGTCGGCGTCTATCGCTGGCACCCCGGGCCCGGGCCAGTTATAATCGCCGATCCCGCTGGAAGCCCCAGCGACTGGGCGGGCCATTGGCGCAGTTGGCTAGCGCGCATCCTTGACATGGATGAGGTCACAGGTTCGAGTCCTGTATGGCCCATTAACGGAGTTGTTGGGCGAGATCATAAAGTCTCGCCCAACAACAGCCCTACAAGAGAATCGCTCAGACGCAGAATCAGTTCCCGGTAATCAAACCGGGATTGATCCCTGTTGTCTTGCGGCTTTACGACGACTCGACCGGTGAGTGATCACCGAGAGTCGTTGTTGTTGTTTTCAAATATGGCTCGCTGCTGTTTTTGTACAAAATCCGAGATTGGTGAAAAAAAATTGGCTCCTAACAACATGCAAACGCGATCGCGAAATCAATGACCCGTGAAAATCGACCCTACTTTTGCCCTCTACCCCATTTACTAGTCATAGGTTGAAGATGACCAACAAGAAAACCGACATTCGGCCCGGTGAAATCTCGGACGGCTTAGAGAACGTTCTATGGCCCAATGAGAAGAGAAAGGTTGATATGAGCGTTTCGTCTCGATGCTCTCGATCAAAAGCGAGCTTCCAAGTGACACCCAAAATATCAGTACATAGAGAGAAGAGACGCTACATCATCCCTCACTCACTGGAGAGCATCCATGAATAGTCCCACACAAACCCGTCAGCCTCGCCGAACCCGCCGCCCCGCCCGTCCTCCTGCCCAAGCAAAGGAAACCCGGCAGTCACCAGTGATCGACAAGATCGGCTTCCGCGTACATGAGGCGGCACGAGCACTAGGTGTCAGCACAGCGAGCATGGAGCGATGGATCGCAGAAGGCACGATGCCATCGACCAAAATCGGAGGCGTCAGGCTGATCCTGCGTAAACATCTTGAGCACTTTGATCGAGTGATTGCGAGGCAGCAAGCGAGCTAAACAAGAAAATCGCCGCCGGTCCCGGCACGAGATGGGACCGACGGCGAATCGAGGAAAACAATGGAATGGCACGACAACTACCCCACCATCCCGAATATACGTTCAAGGACAAGCGGACTCGACAGTCTGGTTGTTTTGGCCTATCGACCAGATCAACAACTTGTCGATGCGATGGCAGTGTTGTCGGCGGGGGTGAGGGTCAGGGCGAGCAAGTACTACGGCTGGTCTCGACTGGTCATAGAAGAGCCATCTACCGAAGCGTTACAGATCTTAGAGGAGCAGGTACCAGCAACAGAGATCAAGGTACAGGTCATCGAGTTGTCACTCGACTTCGAATGTTTCAATGCTGCATCGACGTCGCTAACAATCCAATGGCTGGGTCAGCATGTTGTCCAACCCTACGGGCGGGATCGGCTGATCAACTTCAAGGGCACCCGGTATTGCAGCCGGAGGCGATGGCGGGGGCAAGGGCTCAAGGCATACATCCGACCACAGGAGCGATCTGTCGTTCGGTTGGAATGGACCATTCGCAGCGTCACGACCCTTCGGGCGATGGGCATCGAGCGACCCAAAGATGTGATCTCCATCGATCTTCGAGCCTTCTGGGCAAGGCGGCTGAAACTCAAACAGATCGATCGAAGGGCTCTCCTGAGGCAATTCCGACGGCACCACAAACACCTCAGCGAGAAGCAAGCGAGGCGAGCGATAGAGCTGTGGTTCAGGGCCTTGCAGAATGGCGAGGACAGAGAACCCGCAGCACAAGACGCGGTCATCGGATTGAGAGATCAGCGGTGGGTCAATCAGCGGACCGCGATACCTACTATTCCCAACGAACCACTACTTCCCGGGTGATCCCAGTAATCACCTATCCAATGTTGTCGTTTTTCACCATCCCCACCCCCTTTACCCAAGGAGTATTCAACATGCCAGACGCACTCATTGAACTAGGAACGAATCACCTCATCACCGAAGAGCAGGCCCGCTGGCTTACAGCCAACGGCATCCCCAACTTAATGACAGACGCCAATAAGAAGTTCACGGCGTCTGTAGAGGCGGTCAAGAACCGGAAGTACGCAATCGAGCATGACCAACGCCTGACGGGCGAGGCCAAACTCGCAGACGTTCGCAAGGTGGTCGATGAGATCGTCGGTGGTCTGACCGACTCTATCAACGGCAAGCTATCGACCTTGAAGGTCAAGCGAGCAACTGTCCTGCAGGAAATGCACAAACTCTTTCACAGCCCTGCTAGCGAGCAAAAGGAGCATCGACGAACCGCCGAGCGGTACGTCGCTTCCCTTGATGATGAAGAGTTTGCGGCGGTGCGGGTAAAGGCCGAGGACGATCACATGAGCCCGATGGAGTGTGTTCTCCTGCAGGCGGCAGAAGACGGTGACATCAAGACCGTCGGTGCGATCTCCGAGAGCACCCCGACCTGGCGGCGATTCCATTCGGTCAAACCCAAGACCATTGATCGGGCCAAGGACCGGGTGGTCAAGGAGGCAGACAGTCACATGGCTGGAGAGTTGGAAATCATCGAGCAACTCATGCGGGGCTTAAAGTCCGGCTTGGCAGCATCCAAGACCTACATCGCGGAAGAATCTGGCGTGCCGGTCGGAGCGATGCAGGAAGCAGCGTAACCCAGTGGGGGGTTAGTTCGATGCGGCAGGGCCGTGTCATGGGCTGGGTCGGCAGCCGATCTCCGCGTTAGCCGACCCAGTCCTTTAATCGCCATAGACCCCGTCTAGAACAGCTTTGGAATCAAAGGCAAGGCAAACCCGAGGCAGAGGCCGCTCGCGGCTAAGAGCGACGATAAACGCCATCTACGAACGGCATTAAGACAGGAAAGCAGGCACGCATGAGCAGACCAAGACCCACATTCGACGACCTAAGCCCGTTGGATAACGGCGATGACCGGCAAAAAGATATCGAACAAGACCTCATGCAGTACATCCACGGCTTGATGGACAAGTACGACCTGACTTTTGCGGAGGTGATCAACGTCGGGCTAGGTGACATCTTCGGCTGTGATCCTGATCCAGAGGTCTACGAAAAGATCATGAATGGGGGTAAGGACTGAGCAAAACCTGTGTTTCGAAGCCTCCGATACCAAACGGGTTTTTATCGATCCGCGCTTCACCCATCTCAAGACTCTAACGAAAGGCAATTCAATGGCGAGTATCTACCGAGAGAAACAGGACCCCTGCTGGAAAATCTACTTCAAGACCGATGGACGCCGACACGCGATACGGCTGAACAAGAAAACGCCCAAGACCGAGGTCGAGCGTGTAAGGGGGCACATCGATTACTTGGAACGGGCAGTATCCACCGGCACCGAGGTGCCCGTCGGTACTCTCGATTGGCTAAACAAGATCGATGACAAGTTCTTCGACAAGCTAACGGACAAGGGACTTGTAGAAGAGCGAGATGATTGGCGACTCCTTGACTGGATGGACTGGTTCATCGATGAAAGTCCAGCTCGGGCACGGGTCAAGGAGAGTACGACGGTCACTTGGCAGCAGGCAAGGCGGCACGCTGGTGAATACTTCACCGACAATCCTCTCCTGAGAGACCTGACCATCCAAGACGCCATGGACTTCCGAGACCACCTCGAGCACGTCAAGGGTTTGTCGATAGCAACAGCCCGCAAGCGATGTTCCGTCTTGAAACAGATGATCGAGCAGGCGGTGCGGGCGGAGAAGTCCGATCGAAACCCCTTCAAGGCAGTGAAGACCGCCTGCCCGCGATCGGAGACGAAAGACTACGTGACCCCGGAGATGGCACACCGCATTTCCGAGAACCTACCCAACGCAGAATGGCGGCTCGTATTCGCACTCGCTAGATATGGCGGACTTCGTGTACCCAGCGAACCCTCGACCCTAACATGGGACGGCGTCGACTGGGAAAACAATCGGCTGACTTTCCGATCTCCAAAGACCGAGCGATATCAAGGTATGGAGACGCGGACGATCCCCTTATTCGACTCGATCAAGGAGCCGCTGCTCGATGTCTATGAGAAGGCCGAGCCGGGCGAGGAGCAAGTTCTACCCTGGCTCTACAGCAAACCATCTCCGACGAACAGATATCCCCTGCTGCGGGCGATCAAGAAGGCGGGCTATCAACCATGGCCGAAACTCTGGTCGACCCTTCGAGCATGTGCTGACCATGACATGCGGCTTCATGTACCGGGACATCTCGCAGATCGATGGACCGGTCACTCGGCAAGGATCGCCCACCAGCACTATCAGACCGAGCTTGAGCAGCGACAATACGAGATGGCCATCAAAGCACTCGGCTGCATTACTCAGCGAAAAAAGGGCAGTGTCGATGAGAACGCAATGGTTGAACTCGGATATAATGGTGTATAGATATGCACATGTTGTGGATATAAAAGCTCCAAAACACCACAATTTGCGTTTTATTGATGAAACTACTCAGCGAAGTCCATCCCGACAAGTTACGTGGGGGGTTCTACACAGAGCCACACGTCGTCGATTTCTGCCTAGAACGTATTCACGCTCTAAGAGATGGCTTGGAAGGCAAGTGGCTTGAACCATCATGTGGAGATGGAGCTTTTATCCGCGGCCTGTCAAGGGTTCTTCGTGGTAGAAAAAAATGTGAGATTGACCTTACCGCAGTCGAATTGATCAGTGAAGAAGCCGGCAAGAGCCAGCGCGAGCTTGAGCATTCCAAAGTAGCCGGCGGAGTACATAACTATAGCTTTTTCGACTGGGCTAAAGAGTCTCAAGAGACATTTGACGTTGTAGTCGGTAATCCACCATTTGTTCGATATCAGTTTGTGAATCAATCTGATCGCACAAATGCCGAAATGCTTGTTGAAGAACTAGGCATTTCATTAAGAAGAGTTGCAAATTTGTGGATTCCGTTCGCCCTAGTCGCGCTTGATCGGCTTAGGACTGGAGGATGTTTCGCACTAGTTCTTCCAAGCGAGCTATTTTGCACGGCAAGTGGAGGGCAATTCCGTAAATATCTTGTAGAGACCTTCACCGACCTCCAAGCGGACATGTTCCCGCGAGGAACGTTCCCGGGCATATTGCAAGATGTAGTGGTACTTAGTGGAAAAAAAGCAGTAAGACCTTCAAAGGCAAGACCTGTTCGATTCTGTGAGCACAAGAAGCAAAGTGCAGTTTGGTGGCAGCACAGAGTTGTTGCAAACGATGAGCCTTGGCTGAAATATCTATTGAGTGAGCGTGAATATGATGCTTATTGCTCAGCGAAACAAATCAAGGGATTCTTCGCATTAGGGCAGCTAGCAAAGCTAGAAGTCGCGATCGTTACTGGTGCCAATCCCTTTTTTACCATCCCAGATGCAACCGCTGATGAATATGAACTTTGGGATTGGACTATCCCGCTTCTGGCGAGGACTTCAGATTCGCCCGGGATTGTTTTCACTAACGAAGATCACGCCGCAGCAAGGGCTATTGGTAACCGCACTTGGCTTCTAGACTTTTCTGATAGCAAGCCAACTCCGAATGGCCACGGTCGAGTATCTGAGTATCTGGCACTCGGTGAGTCTCAAGGCTTACCCAAGAGATACAAGTGCCGCATCAGAGAACCTTGGTATCGCGTGCCGCATATTCGACGCGGCAAGTTGATGATGACCAAACGTGCCCACCACTACCACAGATTACTGCTCAACGAGGCTGACGCATATACAACTGACACCATCTATCGCGGCCAAATGCATCCTACCTATCAAGGTCGAGAAACAGACCTCGTGGCTACTTTTCAAAACACCCTGACGCTTTTGTCCTCTGAGATTGAGGGGAGAACTTACGGTGGGGGTGTTTTGGAATTAGTTCCATCAGAAGTGGCGAAATTAATCGTTCCACTGTGTAAGACAAAAGATCTCATTACACAAATCGATTTAGTGAGCCGTACCGTTGACGGCCAAAAAGATGCTACGAACTCCGTCATGAAGATCACTGACGATTTCTTGATCCAACAACTCCCAGGCTATCAAGATCATCTTGAATTACTTAACTCTGCGAGGAGGAGATTGCAGTCTCGCCGACAAGATGATGCTTCGTCCTAGAAAATGATCTAAGCCCATTCTGGCTTAGTACGCAAAAACGACATCTTGTAAGTGCCATCAGTAAACTTTTCTAAGACGACCCAATTGCCTGTTTGGTTGTTGTTCCTCAACCACCTACCAACTGTAGAGCCCCACTTCAAAACTGTAGTAGGTTCACCAGCATGATCTGCCCTATGAGCAGCGTGGTCGATTAGGAATGTCTGCTCTCCTGCATCCGCTCCATACTGCTCAACCCTCATTCTTATGTGGACTTGATCGTAATTTTTGGTTCCACGCATCACTTCGACCCAATCTTCATCTCCAAAAAAGGTCTCTCGAAAATATCGGTTAGGTTGGATCCTAAAACCGCCTTTTGTGAGGCGTAAATTCCCGGTCACATTTGTGTCGGCAGTTCGTGACCTATTCACTGTTCTTGTCGCCGCGCTAGGCTGCTGGGCATCAGACGTTGGTAGTCTTTTGCACCACTGATATTCAACCTCGACTTCTCCCCCGTCCTCTACATCGCCAGCATCAATCTCGTCTGCTTCTGCCGCCAAGACTTCATCCGCAGCATCAGCATCAGCAGGGCCGGCAACTGGAGCTGCATCAGGATTTGGAGGTGGCCTCCAGCCTCTTGGTCGTGTACCGCGCCTTCCGCCACCAGCATTATCTCGATCCCCTCCGAATCTACGTCTTAGCCGGCGTCGCGTTTCGCGGCTGATTAAATAACCGAGATCAGTCAGCCTTGCGACGTCTTCCGCACTAGTAATTTCATGTACATCATTGATTCCGTCTTCAAACCAACGGTCAACAGCATCTGCAATAAGTCGCAAAACTTCTGCTGGAGCACATGCCGAGTCAATGAGTAAACCTGCCTCGACGTTATGCCCCAGCCCCTTTTCAGTTAAGTTCGCTGAACCGACATATGCAAGCGAAGTCTCGTCTTCGCGTACAAGGTGAAAGGTCTTAGGGTGAAATAACAGATCAGAATGAGTGACGATACTCAGGCGTGCATTGTCATTGTCAGTGATGACCGGCAATAAAGCATTTACATCGTCGGTAGTGACCGGATCGCCACGATTTGACCCAACCACGAGATGAAATAGCCCCCCTTGGTCAAGTATTCTGCGGATCTGAGGCACGAATGGCATAATTGCAGTCGAGCCATAAAATCCAAACTGGGCACGAAAAGCTTGAACACCATCTACCAGCTCAGCCTGTAGCACCTGCCCAAGGCACTCTCCTTCGCCACCAAACCCAGAATCGAGATATCTCATAGTGGTGATACACTACCTATGTTCCCTCAATTTGTCGAAAAGAGGGCTCCCGGCTCGTATTCGACCGGTGAAAATTCCGGGATCGTCATCATCCCACATACCCCCTCAATCAGACCGCCTTTAGATCAGAAGGCTGGCAAATCCGTTGTAGTGGGATGATCGATGGGGTATGATGGCCCTAGTAAAGCCGCTGATTCGCGTCGATACATCCTGTATGGCCCACTTCAGACACACCCCACGCGAAATCGTGGGGTTTTTTTATCTTCGCATGGATTGCCGTCCGTCTGCGCGGTCTGGGTCGCCGGCTGATAACTCGTCAAAAATAGCCGCCACGCTCTGCCAAGACGGTTTGCATCGTCTTATTGGCAACTAGACGTTTCAATTCGTCTCGTGGCTATTAAATAGATCGGGCAACGTTCTAAACGTTCTCAATCTATAGATCTAGGTTTCCGATGAATGTTGCGGTCATAGGCTGCCCGACGCCGGGGGGCGAAGGGCTGTCAAAGTTATAGATTGACAGCGCGAATGCACCCCCTATCCAAAGACAGCTCAAGCACTTTGTCCGCCGGGCATGCAGCGGGTTTTAGCCACGACCTGGAGCGCTTTTATGCGTCGTCACAGGACCTGCACTGCGTTGTCGGATCCGGTGGCTGCTTCATCCAGGTCAGCCCTTCGTGGCAGACGATGCTGGGCTACTATGAGCATGAACTGATCGGCCGGCAATACCGTGATCTGATCCATCCCGACGATCGCCATGAAACTCAGGCCCAGCTTGAGAAAACTGCATCGGGCTTCGAGACCCGCAAGTATGAAAACCGGGTGAAATGCCCCGACGGCAACTACCGCTGGTTCCAGTGGATCACGGTCCACGATACGCACCGTCAACTGTACTACTCCAGTGCGCGCGACATCACGCAGATGAAGGCGCTGACCTACCGGCTTGACGCGCAGGCCTCCGCGATCAACGTATCGCAGGCGGTCGTCGAGTTCAGGCTTGACGGCACGATCATCACCGCCAATCAGCGGTTCCTCTCCCTGATGGGCTACGAGCTGGATGAAGTGGTGGGCAAGCACCACCGGATGTTCGTCGTCGACGACTACGCCAACAGCGGCAAGTACATCAAGTTCTGGCAGGCGCTGGGCCGCGGCGAGTTTCAGTCTGCCGAGTTCAAGCGTCTGACCAAGTACGGCAAGACGGTCTGGCTCCAGGCGACCTACACGCCGATCCTCGGGCCCGACGGCAAGGCCGAGCGCGTGATCAAGTTCGCCACGGACATCACCGAGCGTAAGCGGCTCAACCAGCAGCTCGACGCGCAGGTCATGGCGGTCAACAAAACGCAGGCGGTGATCGAGTTCGACACGGACGGGACGATCCTGTCGGCGAACCAAAGATTCCTGGACATCATGGGTTTTGAGTTCCACGAGATCGAGGGCCGGCACCACCGGATCTTTGTCGATGCCGAGGAAGCGGAGAGCCCGGGGTATGCGAGCTTCTGGCAGGCGCTAAGCCGGGGCGAGTTTCAGACGGCGGAGTTCAGGCGGATCGCCAAGGACGGCCGCGCACTCTGGATGCAGGCGACCTACACACCCGTGCCCGGGCCCGACGGCAAGATCGATCGCATCATCAAGTTCGCCAGCGACATCACCGAGCGTAAGAAGCTTCACTACCGGATGGACGCGCAGCTCAAAGCCATCAACGCCTCACAGGCGGTGATCGAATTCAACCTGGACGGGCAGATCCTCACCGCGAACCAGCGTTTCCTGAACCTGATGGGCTACCGGCTTGAAGAGCTCTGCGGCCAGCACCACCGGATGTTCGTCGAGCCCGAGTATGCCGCAAGCGAGCAGTACAGACAGTTCTGGGATTCGCTCAAGCATGGCGAGTTCCAGTCGGCCGAGTTCAGGCGCCTCAATCGTCTGGGCCAGCCGGTCTGGATGCAGGCGACTTACATCCCGGTGCTGGGGCCCGACGGCAATCCCGAGCGAATCCTCAAGTTCGCCAACGACATCACCGCCGAGAAGCAGGCGGAGCACGAGCTGATGGTCGCGGCGCAGACGGACAAACTCACGGGCCTGGCCAACCGCGCGATGATCACGCGCCGCCTGAGCGAAGTCGTGGATCAGCACCGCACAGACCCGGGGCTCAAGTACGCGCTGCTCTTCCTGGACTTTGACCGCTTCAAGCTGATCAACGACACGCTGGGGCACGATATCGGGGACCTGCTGCTGATCCAGATCGCCGACCGACTGCGAAACTGCATCGAGCAGGATGGCCGGGGCCCGCTGCGGATCACGCCGGCGCGGCTGGGCGGGGACGAGTTCGTGGTGCTGCTGGAAAACCTCGGAAACAGCGAAGAGGCCAACCGGTTCGCCGCGCATCTACTAAACGAATTCAACGAACCGTACACGCTCAAGGGGCAGAAGGTCTTCTCGACCGCGAGCATCGGCGTTGCAGAGAGCGGGCCCAACCCGCAGTCGGCGGCCGAAATGCTTCGCGACGCGGACACGGCGATGTACGAGGCCAAGACCTCGGGCAAGAACCGCTCGGTCGTGTTCAGCCCGCTGATGCGCAAGCGGCTGGAGACACGCGTCCAACTCGAGCGTGACCTGTACCAGGCGATTCAGGATCAGCAGCTCATGCTGTTGTATCAGCCCATCGCTTCAATGGAGAGCGGCGAGATCGAGGGGGCCGAGGCGCTGGTCCGCTGGGTCCACCCGACCCGGGGCGTGATCCCGCCCAACGACTTTATCCCGATCGCCGAGGAATGCGGGATGATCCTGCCGATGGGCGAGTGGGTGCTGCGTGAATCCTGCAGGCAGTTCAAGCGATGGCGCAGCATGTACCCCGACCACCCGATCAAGTCCATCAGCGTCAACCTCTCGCGTGTCCAGCTCGCCGCGCCCGACCTGCCCCGGCAGATCGAACGGATCTTCAACGAAATGGGCATCGACCCCGGGCACGTCCGCCTGGAGATCACCGAGAGCACGGTGATGAACGACGTCAACGCCGCCAAGCAGATCATCCAACGCCTCAGAAGCCTGGGCGCGAAGATCGTCATGGACGACTTTGGCACGGGATATTCATCGCTGGGGTGCCTTCACGAGTTTTCGTTCGATGGGCTGAAGATCGACCGGTCGTTCGTGAACAAGATCGACACCAACCGCAGCATCGCCGCGCTGGTTCACACCATCACCTCGCTGGCCAGCAACCTCGGCGCGAGCGTCGTGGCCGAGGGCGTCGAGACCATGAGCCAGTTCACCACGCTGCAGGCGCTCGAGTGCCAGTACGTGCAGGGTTATCTCCTGGGCAAGCCGATGTCGGCAGAAGACCTGATCCTCGCGCCTTCCCTCAACGCTCGCAACAAGCACAGCGCCGCCTGACATCGCCCCGAAGCGCAAGCCCCCAGGTCCCTGCGCAGGAGAAGCAGTATTCCTCTTTTATCTCGCTGCGGCGCGTGTTAAGCTCTACGCTGCTTAGCTTGCATAGAATCAAACGTATCCGTCGCGACATCCTTGCAGACACGCCCTGCACCGGACGGGAGTCTCAAATGGTCCTAGGCCACCTGCTCTATATCAGCGATGCCTCGTGGCAGATGAGCTTGAACGAGCTTGAAGAACTCCGAGATGCCTCCGCGAAGAAAAATGCCCGGCTCAATATCACCGGCGTGCTCTTTTACTCCGCAGGCCATTTCGTACAGCTCCTGGAAGGCGACACCGCAGAGATTCACAGACTCTTTGAGCAGATCGCCGACGACCCAAGACACCGCAACGTCAGGCTCCTGGTCCTGCGACCCGCAGAAATGCGCATCTTCAATGACTGGGGCATGGGCCTGTTGGATCTCGACCTCTATGACGCGGCCCGCAGGGAAGACCTCGACGAACTGGTCCGCCTGGCCGGCATGGGCGACGACAAGACCTTCGGCACGCCGGTCGAGTTGGAGATCCTCAGCAGGTTCTGCATGCTGCTCCCCTCGGCTTGAAACATCCATCTTAAGAATATACGCAATAAGATTCGTATAATATAAATTAGTTTTTTACAACCGCTTATTGTAGCTATCCTGTCATGGCTGCGATTGTAAGATGATCAATACGTTCAAAAATCCTGCTTCAATTGAAACGGAGATGACCTAAGGGGCAAGGGGGCACAACATGGATTTAGGGCAATTGCTGTATATCAGTGACGCGAAAGCGGGAACCACCAAGTCAACACTCGACACCATTCGCGAGGCTTCCGTCCGCAACAACAGCCTGCGGAATATCACCGGCATCCTCTTTTACAGTAACGGGCATTTTGTGCAGTTCCTCGAAGGGGATCCCGCCGAGGTCCGCGCGCTGTTCGAGATCATCCTCGAGGATACGCGCCACGATTACGTCAAGCTCTTGTACCAACGGCCCGCGCGCGAGCGGCTATTTGAAGACTGGGACATGGCGGTGCTCGACCTGGGCGAGCACGACCTGGTCGCGCGTCAAGACCTCAATGACCTGGTCCACCTGGCGGGCTATCAGGCCCTGGACGAGTTTGATGAGCCGATGGACCTGATGATCCTGCGTCGTTTCAGCGCGATGCTTAGCGCTTAAATCTCAGGATCAGCCCGACCTCTACTGCGGAACCCGCGGCTTAAGCTCGTTGCCTTGCATGTCCACGGGGTACTGCGCGCCCTCCGAATCCAGCTGCTTAATCATCTCGTTCATCAGCCGCTTGACCGCGCCCGGCTCTCTCGCGGCGAGATCGTTTTTCTCGAACGGGTCGTTCTTGAGATTAAATAGCTCGTAGCCCGGCTTCGAGGGGTTTTCGGGGTTGTAGTCGTAGATGATCTTCCAGTCGCCCACGCGAAGCGATGTCCAGTAGCTGCTGCGGTGGTCGTGCGGGAAGTGCATCATGAACCGATCTTCGCGGTCGGCGTTGGGCTCGTTGACCAGTTGCCTCGCAAGGTCGTAGCCGTCGATGGCGTAGCTCTTAGGCTTCTTAATGTCGGCAAGGTTCAGGATCGTGGGGTAGAGGTCCATCACCGTGCCGATCTGCGTATTGATCGCGCCGGCGTTGATCGGCAGCTTCTTCTGGAAAGGGTTTTTCGGATCAGGCTTGGCCCACGCGGCGATGAAGCCGACACGCATGCCGCCCTCATAGCACGTCCCCTTCTTACCACGCAATGGTGCGGAGGACGAGTAGCCCTTTTCGTCGCCCAGCGGCGCGTCGCTGCCGTTGTCGCCCAGGAACAGGATCAGCGTGTTCTCTGCGATACCCTTGGATTCGAGGTGGTCCATCAGGTCGCCCAGCGACTTGTCCATGCCCTCAATCAGCGTGGCGAAGGCCTGCGCGCCTTTCGGCTTGCCCGAATCTGTGTAGTGGTCGGCGAAGCGCGGGTCGGAATCAAACGGCGCGTGGACCGCGTAGTGCGCCATATCCAGGAAGAACGGCTTGCCGTCGGCGACCGCCTTGTCGATCTGCGCCTTGGCCTCGATCGTCAGCGCCTCGCTGAGGAACGTGTCGGTGCCGTGGTACTTCTCCAGGTCGGGCACCGCGCGGTTCTTATTGCCCTTGAGGTGCCCGTAGCCGGATTGCCCGTAATAGCTGCCGGGCTGACCCCACGAGCAGCCCGCGATATTCACATCAAAGCCCAGGTTCTGCGGGAACTCGGCGGGCTGGCCGTTAGGCCCGAAGTGCGCCTTGCCGATGAAGATCGTGCGGTAGCCGCCCGCTCGCATGAGCGAGGGAAGGTTCGTATTGAGATCCTGCTTGCCGACCCAGTTCCACTCGGCCGGGCCGAACTTCCCGCGGTTGTTGTTCTCCGAGCGGATCCACTGCGTCACATGATGCCGCGCCGAGTTCTGCCCGGTCAGGAGCGAGGTCCGCGTCGGCGAACACACACTCATCGCGTAGAACTGGCTCAGGCGCGCGCCCTGCGCCGCGAGGCGTTCCATGCTCGGCGTGCGGTAGTAATCATTGAGCGGGTAACGCTTGGCCTGACCTTTCTCATCGGTGATGAACGGCACCGAAGTATCCATCAGGCCCATGTCATCGACGAGAAAAATAATCACGTTAGGCTTGTCCGCCCCGGCCGCGCTCGCCGTGGTGCACCCGAGCACGCCAGCAAACGCCAGCAGCCCTAACAATATTCCCCATCCCCGGCCGTGCGTTTGCCTTATTTGGGACATCACTGGCTTCCTTAATTTGAAAAGTTGTCGGGCTGTACGCATTTCATCAGACGTCAGGACCCCAACGGGATAACATACCTCAATCCAATTAAATATTCACCAGAAAGGAATACCATGCGTAACGTACTACTCGCCCTCCTCATGCTCGCCGGTTTCATGTCCGTCGGCTGCGCGACCGCGTCCAGCAGCGCCTCGGACCGCAAGGCCCTGATCATTAACTCAGAGGAAACCCTGCGCCGCTTCAAGACCGTCAACCCCGACCTCTACTCGCTCTACAACAGCAAGTCCGTCGGCGTGGCGGTGTTCCCGACCGTCGGCAAGGGCGGCATCGGCGTCGGCGGGGCCTACGGACGGGGCGTGCTCTACGAGGGCGGAAGCGTTGTCGGCTACTGCGATCTCACACAGGCATCGATCGGCTTCCAGCTCGGCGGCCAGGCCTACTCCGAAATCATCTTCTTCAAAGACAAGGCCTCGCTGGGCGACCTTAAGCGCGGGAACATGGAGTTCGCCGCACAGGCCTCGGCCGTGGCCGTCACCGCAGACGCCTCGAGCAACGCCGACTTTGACAACGGCGTTGCGGTCTTCACCCTCGCGGGCCAGGGCCTGATGTACGAAGCCTCCATCGGAGGCCAGCAGTTCTCCTATGTCGCCAAGGGTGAGGTCGATTAGTGCACCAGGCGCTGTGGATGCCCTCGAAAAGATTATGAGCACCACCCGCAAGGGTGGAGCACACCCGAGATCTGTCGCACACCAAATCGGCACCACCCTTCCGGGTGGTGCTATTCATATCCACTAAGGTGACTCAAACAAATCTCGCGGGTATCGTTGTCCGCATGGACCGCGAAGAAAAGCCCAGGAAGAAATCACGCCGGCGTAAGCGCTTCGTCAAGCCCGCCGACCGCGGCACCGCACCCCAGAAGGATCGCAAACCGACGCAGAGCAAAGCCACGACCGGGCCAACGAGCAAGACCGCGTGGGTCGAAAACGCTCAGTGGTACGACAACCTCGTCGGCGATGAGGGCAGCGAGTTCCACCGCCACGTCGTCCTGCCGGGCCTGCTCAAACTGCTGGGCGTAGGTCAAAAGCAAAAGTCTGCGCTGCAGGGCAGGCATATCCTCGATCTGTGCTGCGGCCAGGGCGTGCTCTGTCGACTACTCAATAAGCACGGCGCGAGCGTCACCGGCGTCGATGCGTCGGCCCCGCTGATCGACCTCGCACATCAGCGCGGACCTGCCGAGGTCCGCTACCTCGTCGCCGACGCCGCCGGCCTCTTCCGCAAGGCCAGCCGTCGGACCGATCCCGCGACTGACAAATCAAACCCCGCTGCAAGACACGCCGCCCCGCTGCCCGCCAGCTTCGACGCCGTGACCTGCGTGCTCGCGCTGCAGGACCTTGCAGACCTCGACGCGACTTTCGCCACTGCATCGATGGCGCTTAAGACCGGCGGCTTCTTTCTCGCCGTGATCATGCACCCCTGCTTCCGCGCACCCAAGCACACACACTGGGGCTGGGACGACGACGCCGGCGTGCAGTTCCGCCGCATCGACCGCTACCTCACGCCCTTTGATGCGCCGATCCAGACCCACCCCGGCAGCAAGCCCGACGCGAAGACCACCACCCACCACCGCCCGCTGCAGGACTACATCAACTCCCTCGCACGCCAGGGCCTACTCACCGACGCGCTCGAAGAATGGCCCAGCCACAAGCACAGCGACTCGGGCCCGCGCGCCCCGGCCGAGAACACCGCAAGGCAGGAAATCCCGATGTTCCTCGCCCTGCGCGCCATCAAGAATTGACGGCCAACGACGGCTGAAAGATATCGTGACACCGATCAGCCCGCCGGTCACGCGGATCTGTACAAATCTCGATTCATCTCTTTTGCCTCGTCGAGATGGTGAGATAGAAAAGCAATCCACACAAGCCGTGCGGCGACTGGGTCGATCACTATCGAATGATTAAGCGGGCCACTAGCTGCAAGTACACTTCATGATTAAGGGAGCGTATCGCCGGTCCGGAAAACTTCCCAAACGTCTTCCATGAGCGGGTAGTTGCTGTTGTAGTTGCCGTTGAGGGTGCCGTTGGCTTTACCATAGTCGCGAACTTTGTAGTCCAGATCCAGGTAATAAGACGTCGATCCATCGAGGCGGGAGAAGTTGTAGCCGTCTTTGTGGTGGTAGTCCACGCCACGCAATGGGGCGGAGAAGCTGTCGGAGTAGACGACCTCATCGGTCGGGTCTGTGTCCATGTTGAGTGTTCGCCCGTTATTACTTTTTGTGTCGTCGTAGAACGACTCGCGGTAGTGGTAGCCGTAGGCGATCGTGGTCTTGCCGTTCGGCAGCGTGCCGTTGGCATTGGGGACGACATATCCGGTGTTGGCGCTGGCAGTATCCGCGGTATAAGGCTTGAGCCAGGGGTGGCTCTCGGTAAGAGAAGGGCAGTAGAGGGCTTCGGGGTTATCGAGGTAACCTTGGGCGATCAGCGGCCCGACGCGACGCCATTTACCCACGCCCGGATAGGGCGCGAATGCATTGACACTGTAAATGGAAAAGATGCCGCCGATGGACCCAGCAAGGTCGTTGTTGGATGGAGGCGTTTCGCCATTGTGCTCGGTGGCATAGGCGGTGATCGCGACGACGACCTGCCGGCAGTTCACTGCGCACTGCGATTTCTTGGCCGTGTCGCGCGCCTTGGAGAGTGCGGGCAGCAGGATCGCAATCAGTATCGCGATGATAGAGATCACGACCAAGAGCTCAATCAGGGTAAATCCACGGAAAGTTTTCATTTGTCAACTCCAGTGCAAGAGAGCAGTGTCGAATGAATCGTAAGCCAGTGTGTCGGGTTCGGGCTGGCTTCAATAAACGAAATCGATCGAAATGCGACGCAAGCTGCGTGATTGGATTTCAGACAGGCAATACCAGTATAGCTACTCTGTCGTCACTACAAAAGCAATCGCCATGGACGATCCCGCATTTCATGCGTCTGTCGTACGCCTTCTCAACTCGGGCAGGTTTCGAGCATGTACGATTTCCTCGATCAAGACCTGCAGATCTTCCTTCCAGTAGACACAGTCCCTTTAGTGGACGCAGTTTATATCTCTACTCTGCCCACCCAAGCCGAGCATCTTGCGTATCTGCAAATCCCGATTTTCCTCTCCTTCGACCCGGCCAGGCCAACTGTATTGCCGATTAGAAGCATTGGGTTGTCCCCCAAAGCCCGGACTCGAGTCTCGTGGTCTTGGGTTTATGTATAAATCGCGTTTATATATAAGTCACGTGTTATATCTTTCCGCCAATCGCATAGCAGCCATCTGGTGCAGATATAGACAGGCAAGGTCGCCGTTGAATTGTCCGTGCGCAGATGCGGGGCCAGAACCTTTGCCTTACACAGCAAGTTTGCGGTCATTTGTGCACGTCTTTCCCGCTTTTTATTGAAAATCAGGATTCAACAGGAGTAGCGTGTCTTTTTTAAATTGGGCAAGACCCGTTCAGGGATTTCCCAGTTTATCTGAGCGAATTTTTTACTATTTTAAATTGATATGACTTGTATTGCGGGGGGATTAAGCCTAATTTAGTGTACAATTCGCGTGGGCCTGCTGAAACGAAATCTCACGCACTATCGAGCGATATGTATCAAAGGTTTGTGAGTGTTTTCCCCGCACACAACCACAACTTCTGGAGAAAAAGATGAACCCTGTGAAATTGAAATCTGCAACGCTGTGCTTTGCAACTTGTTCGCTGCTTGTCGCCAGCGCGGCTCAAGGGGCCGTGATGATCGAGGATACGTTTAACGGCGGCGCTCTGGGCGGCGGAACAACTGGCTACGCCACCGATCTGGGCGGCGGCACCTACGGTTATGAATTTAACTTCAACCCCGTCACGGAGTTTTCCGCTGCAGGACACGATAAACTGGTCCTGGTCATCAGCGGGCGCAACTTTTTAGGCAATCAGAGTAGTGGGATTGCTGATTTTTCTTCGATTACTTACAACGGCAGCGCCTTATCAGTAGCCATCTCTGGCACGGCGATTGCTACCCTTGACGCTAGCGGCTCTGTGATCAGGTCTGCGATCTATTACCTCGACAACGTAGCCAGCGATGGCAAGCTCCGAATTGAGCTGTCAAGCAGCGCCATGGGCGCAGTGGGTTTCGGCCTCTTCGCCGTCGATGGCTTGAAGGCCGGCGTCCAGGACACGGGCAGTTCTACAGATGAAATCACTGCTGCTGTCACGATGACGACGGATTCCGGCTTTTTCGTCCAGGGGGCTGCCCGCAACAACGGCCACCTCACTGACAGTGTCGACGATTACTTTGAGTTGTTTAATTATGACGTTAGCGTTGGTAATGGCGACACAGGCACTAACGACTACGCCGCGATTGGTCAGTATCGCGTCACTACCGCTGCAGGCGACTACTACGCTCCGATGACCGGCGACGGAGCGTCCGCCACTCGCGTGGTTGCGGCGGCTTTCGAAGCTGAAGTGCCCGAGCCTTCGTCGCTCGCGCTGATGGGCCTGGGCGGTTTGCTGATCGCCCGCCGTCGACGCGCCTAAGGTGATTTGGCCTCTTGGTTCAAAATCAAACGCCGCGCTCCCTCAGGGGCGCGGCGTTTTTGATTTTGCGGTGAGATAACTCTGACTTGGCGCATGTGGATATGCACCGATTTGTTCTCGCAATGGCGGTGGCCCTTCTTACACTTCGCAGCCTTGCCCTGAATAAGCCTCCATCGGCGGGCAGGTGCAGATGAGGTTGCGGTCGCCGTGGGCGTTGTCGATCCGGGCGACGTGCGGCCAGTACTTGTGATCACGCAGGTACGGCAGGGCGTAGGCCGCTTCCTCGCGGGTGTAGGGGTGCTTCCACTCGGTGGCCAGCAGCGACTTGGCGGTGTGCGGCGCGTTGTGCAGGGGGTTGTCGTCCTGGGGCCACTCCCCGCTCTCGACGCGCTTGATCTCGGCGCGGATCTGGATCATGACGTCGCAGAAGCGGTCGAGCTCTTCCTTGGACTCGGACTCGGTGGGCTCGAACATGAGCGTTCCGGCGACGGGCCAGGACATCGTGGGCGCGTGGAAGCCGAAGTCCATGAGGCGTTTGGCGAAGTCGTCGATGGCGATGCCGGCGTCCTGGGTGCCGCGGACATCGAGGATGAACTCGTGCGCGCAGGTGCCGTTGCGGCCGGTGTAGAGCACGGGGTAGTGCTCCTTGAGTCGCGCGGCCATGTAGTTGGCGTTGACGATGGCGGCCTTGGTGGCGTTGGTGATGCCCTCGGCGCCCATCATGGCGATGTACATCCACGAGATGGGGAGGATGGCGGCGCTGCCGTAGGGCGCGGCGGAGACGGTGCCCAGCGGGTCTCGGCCGCCGCAGGTGGCGTCCATCGGGTGCCCGGGGAGGAAGGGCGCGAGCGCTTCGGTGCAGCAGATCGGTCCCATCCCCGGGCCCCCGCCGCCGTGGGGGATGCAGAAGGTCTTGTGGAGGTTGAGGTGGCAGACGTCGGCGCCGATCAGGCCGGGGCTGGTGAGCCCGACCTGCGCGTTCATGTTGGCGCCGTCCATGTAGACCAGCCCGCCGTGGTCGTGGGTGATCTGGCAGATCTCGCGGATGGACTCTTCGAACACGCCGTGGGTCGAGGGGTAGGTGACCATGAGGCCGGCGAGCTTGTCGGCGTGGGCGGCGGCCTGCTGGCGGAGGTGGTCGATGTCGATGTCGCCGTTGTCCTTGCAGTTGACGGGGACGACCTTCATGCCGGCGATGACGGCGGAGGCGGGGTTGGTGCCGTGGGCGCTGACGGGGATCAGGCAGATATCGCGCTGCGAGTCGCCCGCGGCGTGGTGGTACTTGCGGATGAGCAGCAGGCCTGCGTACTCGCCCTGTGAGCCGGCGTTGGGCTGCAGCGAGCACGCGGCAAAACCGGTGATCTCGCTGAGCCAGTTCTCCAGCTCCATGAACATGAGCTTGTAGCCCAGCGACTGATCGGAGGGCGCGAAGGGGTGGAGGTTGGCGAACTCGGGCCAGGTGATCGGGATCATCTCGCTGGCGGCGTTGAGCTTCATGGTGCACGAGCCCAGCGGGATCATCGAGTCGGCCAGCGAGATGTCCTTGCTGCACAGGCGCACGGCGTAGCGGAGCAGCTCCGACTCGCTGTGGTAGCGATTAAAGACATCGTGGGTGAGGAAGTCGCTGGTGCGTGCGAAGGCGCCCAGGTCGTCCAGCGGGTTTTCGCCGACGAGCGCATCGAGGTCCAGGTGGTCCGGGCTCATGCCACGGTTAAAGACGGTGAGCAGCGCGTGCAGGTCGTCGCGCGTGGTGGTTTCGTCGAGGCTGATGCCTACGTGTGTCGGCCCGATGCGGCGGAGGTTGATCTCGAACTTGGCGGCCAGCGCGTGCACGGCTTCTGCGTCGGTGACTTCGACGACGATGGTGTCGAAGGTGTGTTCGGTCTTGACGTTGCGGCCCAGCGCGTCCAGGCCGTTGACCAGCGCGCGCGTTGCGGCGTGGACACGTGTTGCGATGGACTTCAGGCCCTTGGGCCCGTGGTAGACGGCGTAGAAGCCGGCGATGATGGCAAGCAGCACCTGCGCGGTGCAGATGTTGGAGGTGGCCTTGTCGCGGCGGATGTGCTGCTCGCGGGTCTGCAGGGCCATGCGGAACGCGGGGTTGCCGTGCGCGTCCTTGCTTACGCCGATGATTCGGCCGGGCATCTTGCGTGCGTAGGCGTCCTTGGTGGCGAGGAAGGCGGCGTGGGGCCCGCCGAAGCCCATGGGCACACCGAAGCGCTGCGACGAGCCGATGGCGATGTCCGCGCCCTGCCCGCCGTTGAACTCGCCCGGGGGCCGCAGCAGCGTGAGCGCGAGCAGGTCGGTCGCGACGACCAGCAGTGCGCCGGCGTCGTGGACCTGCTGGGTGAGCTTGTCGTAGTCCTTGATCTGGCCCCAGGTGTTGGGGTACTGCACGAGCACGCCGCAGACCTTGTCGGTCAGCTCGAAATTGCCGCCGCGCGCGATGCGCAGATCGATGCCCATCGACTCGCAGCGGGTCTGGAGCACGGCAAGGGTCTGCGGGTGGCAGTCGTCGGCGGCAATAAAGACCGGTCGCGTATTGCGCGCGATGCCGAAGCACATCGCCATCGCCTCGGCCGCGGCCGTGCCCTCATCCAGCAGCGAAGCGCCGGCCAGCGGCAGGCCCGTCAGGTCGCTGATCATCGTCTGGAAGTTCAGGAGCGCTTCGAGCCGGCCCTGCGCGATCTCGGCCTGGTATGGCGTGTACGGCGTGTACCAGCGCGGGTTCTCCAGCACCTTGCGCAGGATCACCGGCGGGATGATCGTGCCGTGGTAGCCCATGCCGATGAAGCTCTTATACAACTTGTTCTTCCGGCTCATCTCGCGCAGGCGCGTGAGCATGTCGTACTCGCCCTGCGGCTGGCCCAGGCGCAGCGGCTCGCGCATGCGGATCGACTCGGGCACGGTCGCGTCGATCAGCGCATCGACCGACTCGAACCCGCATCGCCTGGCCATCGCCTCGAGCTCGTCGGGGTTCGGGCCGATGTGCCGGTGCAGGAAGATGTCGGTGGGGTCGAGGATCGATCGGCCGGCGGCGGGTGCGAAGCGACCGTGTGATTCGTCGAAAGCGACTTCGGTAGGGCTCATGGCGGGTTTTGCCTTGTGCGTAAAGCGTAGGGTGGGGTGTGTGCGTAGCGGGCTATTCTGCGGGCTTGAGGGTCTTGGGTTCGGGGAGTTCGGCGATCAGTTTAGCGCGGGCCAGGAGCCACTGCTTAAGGTAGAACTCGGAGAGCGTTGCGACGGCCGCGCCGTTGCTGGTGTACATCTCTTTCAGGGCCGCGGACTCGGCGCATGGCATTTCAAAGTCGAGCTTCTTGTCGCCGCGCATGACGGAGATCTTGATGCGGTCGCCGGGGTTGTGCACCGCGATGCGATCGGTAAACCATGTGGTCGCAATGAACTGATGCTGAATCATACCGGCGGCCTGGTCGTCTACGGCGATGATGATGTCGCCCGGCTGAAGGTACGCGTAGCCGGGGAAGCCGGGCATCGTGGCCATAACCGCAACGCCGGGCTGCTCGCTGTCGCTGCGGATGTTCATGGCCGGCTCGTAAGAGAAGCCGATCGATGCACGATCGCCAATCACCGCATCGGGCGCACCGGGATTGCTGAAACGCTCCTCGCGGATGACACGCAGCACATGGTGACGCGCGATGCGCAGCAGGCGGTATCGCTGTTCTTCAGACACGCTCGCGAGCATGTACTGACGCAGCTCATCGCTGCCGAGCGTGTTGTCGGTGAGCAGACGCCACTCAGCCTCGCATCGCGTTACATAGCTCGCATCATCCAGCAGCGCGACCAACTGCTTCTGGCTTAGCCCCGCCCAGCGGTCCTCGGCCTGTTCCGGGGTCTGCTCACCGCCCGCGGCAGGCGCCGCATCCGTAACCGCGCCCTGTCCGCTCACGGGGACAGACAAAACCAGCATCAGGATGGCGGCGGCTTTGCGCGACATATCCGTAGTTTAGCTGTCAATAATCTGGACGAGCGGCTCGGCCTGCGAAATCAGCCAGGCACACTTGCGGCGGACCATCTCAAGGAACCCCGCCCCCTCCATCCGCGCAAATAGACCGGTCCGGGCGATGGGGATCACCGCCTCGGCGATGAGCGCCTCGATCATCAGCCACGGGCAAATGCGCAGCTCCGCACGCGTCAGCAAATTGTCCGGCACCGAGTCGTAGCCCTTGATGAACCGCTTGAATCGCGCCAGGTCGATGCCCTCCGGCCAGGCCAGCGGGTCGTCCCCGCCGCCGATGATCGAGAACTGCAGCGCCCCGTTCGCGATATCGATGATCCGCTGCAGCACCCGCGCCGTGTCGTAGTCGATGACCGCCACGACCCGGGTCCCGCGGAAGAGCATGTTCCCCGGGTGCCAGTCGCTGTGCACGATCTGCTGGGGCCAGTCGTTGATCCCCGACGCCTCGACCCGCGCTACCGCGTCTTCGTAATAGCCCTGCAGCGTGTAGACCAGGTCGCGGTTCCTGCGGATCTGCTCGGGCGTGAGCAGCGGGTTGCGCTTGGCCAGAGCGGTGGGGATCTGCTTGAACGCGTTAAAGACCGAGCGGGCGTTGTGATACGAAGTGATCGGCTGGGGCTGCTGGACCTTGTAGTCTCGAAGCAGCTTGTGCATCAGTGAGAGGATCTTGCCCGAGTCCTGCGTCGCTTCGAGCGACTGGTCGTAGGGCGTGCCCTGGATGTATTCGAACAGCTCGTAGGTGTCCCCGCCCAGATGCAGCATCGAGTCGTTTCGTGTGCGCGTGCCGATGAGGTGGGGCAGCGGGAACTGACGCGCCGCTAGATGAAGCTGGACGCCGTGGCAGAACGCGACACGCTCGGGATCATCCTTGCCTCCGCGGGCTCGGCGCTTGAGGAGGTATGCGGCTTTTTCCGCCTTGATCAGCAGCTTGGGCGCCTTGCGTGAGCCGCGGGGGAACTCGCGGATCTTCTCGATCACGCCGATGTCGTAGTGACTTAGAACGATCGCCAGTTCATCGGCGGCAAACCGCTGACGATCGCTCTTCGAGCCGGGCTTTGACGAGAGCGAGACGGACGAGAGCCCTGTCGCCCCACTCTGGCTGTCGTGGGACGATTGCGGGTCACTGTCCCCTGGGTTCGTCTGCGGTTCGGGTTGCATAGGCGGGCCGGGCATAAGCCGTATCGGGGCACGATCGAATCGGGCCATACTTTATGCGGAAATCCGCAGCCAAGCCCGCACGAGGGATCAAATGCGCTACTCTGCCTTTTGCCGGACGGGCGTCTGCCTCAGGCCCTTGGGGCCGTAGTCGATGCTGCCGCCATCGGGGATGTTCTTAAAGCCCCAGAGGTCGATGTAGTAGCGGGCTTCGCGGAACGGGTCGTCCAGCCGTTGGAGTTGCTGCATCAGTTTTTCGTCGAGCTGATTCTGCAGGGCCGCTTGCTCGGGCTGACCGACGAGGTTTTTTGTTTGAAACGGGTCGTTCTGGTCATCAAACAGCAGCCACGGGCCGTTGAGATCACGCACGTAGGTGTAGCGCTGCGTACGGATGGCGCGGTAGGGTCGGTTGTTCTCACGAGAGCCGAGCGAGAAGGGCGCAATCGCTTCGTAAAGCGCGACGCGGTCAACCGCGTGAGCCGGGTCGGTGACCGTCTTGGACAGGTCCGTACCCTCGACGCTGTCCGGGATCTGCACACCAGCCAGCCCCAGCAGCGTGGGCAGCACATCCGGCGTGGTGATCGGCGTCTTGACTCTGACGCCCGCAGGTCCGCCCGCGGCGGTGTAACGCACCAGGAACGGCACGCGCGCCGCCTCGTCCCAGGGAAGCTGCTTCTGGTTGGCCGGGTTGCCGTGCGAGCCGAGGTTGTCTCCGTGATCGGAGGTGAAGACGATGATCGTGTCGTCCGCGACCCCGGCCTCCTTGAGCGTGCCCATCAGGTCGCCGATGCATTTATCCACCGCCGTGCAGTGGCCGTAGTAGCCCTGCAAGACCTTGCGGATGCCATCCTTCATACCCTCGGGCACATTCGGCGGAAGCTCGATCTCCTCGGGCGGGTACATCGCCTGGTAATCCTTGGGCGCCGTCTTGGTCGGGAAGTGCGGGGGACCGAAGGACAGCACCATCACAAATGGCTTGTCGCCCTTGGCCTTGTCCTTGATGTAGGACTGGGCGGCCTGGGTCTGCGCGAAGGCGTCGTAGCCTTCCCAGTATTTCTTCGTCGAGTCGTCGCCCTCGTAATAAGCAGACTTGTTGTAGTCGTGTGTGCACTCGAGCGCCATCCAGAAATCCCAGCCCTGTCGGCGTTCGCGCGGCGTAAACGCATCGCGGCCGTTGCCGTCCAGGTGCCACTTGCCGATGAAGGCGGTCTCGTAACCGGCCTGCGCAAATATCTCCGCCATGCACAGCTCCTCGGCGGGCAGGTACGCATCGTTAAGGAACATGCCCGTGCTCGTCGGGAACCGCCCGGTCATCAGCGCCGCGCGGTACGGCGTGCACACCGGGTTGACCGACACGGCGTTGATGTAGTTCAGACCCTCGCCCGCGAGCTTGTCCAGGTTCGGCGTCTTGACGTTGGGGTCCCCGTTGTAGCCGGTGGACATCCCCCGCCACTCGTCGGCGATGATGTAGAGGATGTTGGGCTTCTTCGTCGCCGCGACAGCAGGCGAGGCCACGACCAAAAGCAGGACCGTCAACAAGGTTGCGTATCTCACACTGAAGCCTTTCTTTTGCTTAAGGACGCCACGCGTGGAGCAAACTTACTCGACGTTCTGCACCTGCTCCTTGATGCGGTCGATGGCGCTCTTGAGCTCCACCACGCAACGGCTGATCTGCGCGTCGTTGCACTTGCTGCCGATCGTGTTCGACTCTCGAAGCATCTCCTGCGACAAAAAGTCCAGCGTTCGACCAACGGGCTCGTCCGCGCCAGCACCGAGCACCTCACGGAACTGGTCCACGTGGCCCGACAGACGCGTGATCTCCTCGCTGATGTCCGCGCGATCGGCGAACACGGCCACTTCCTTCAAGAGATCGGGCTCGTTGACCTTGAGCTGCGCCTTGGCAATCAGCTCGCCCACGCGCTTGTGCAGCTTGTCGTGGTACTCGTCGACCACCAGCGGCGCACGCTCGCGGATCACCGCAAGCCGGCTGAGGATCACGTCCAGTTGCCCGTCGAGGTCCTTGGCCAGCGCCGCGCCCTCGACCGCACGCATTTGCTTGAGCTTGCCCACCGCCTGGTCGAGCAAACCCAGCACGATCGGCCGCGCCTCCTCCAGCATCTTCACCGGCTCGTAGGCCGGCTGAAGCACGCCCGGCAGCGCGAGCAGCGCCGTCAGGTCGATGTTGACCGACTGGTCATGCACCTTGGCACGCACCGTCTCGAGGTGGCCCAGGTATGACAGCAGAACCGCCTCGTTGATGTGCGACGCGGCACACTCGTCGTCAATACGGATCTTCAGGCCCATCACGAACGAGCCACGCGCCACCTGCTTGCGCAGCGCCTGCTCGACCTCGGCCTCGAGCCCGCTGAGCTCCTCGGGCAGACGGGCCGAGAGCTTGAAGAACTTGTTGTTCAGGCTCCGCAGCTCGAGCGTGTAGCCGATGCCGTTGGCCCCGGCGGTCGCTTCACCGAAACCGGTCATCGAGTGGATCATTTGAACGGGCCTTGCGGGTGAGTGAAAGAGTTAGACGGGCATCATAGCGGATGTACTGATCGGCCTGAAGAGAACCTCAGTGTCCGCAAATGAAAACCGGCCGACGCAGGCGCCGACCGGTTCTGATCCGTTTATTGAGAGGCAGGATGCAAAATTACGGTGCGGGTTCGGCCGCAGGCGCGGGCGCAGGTTCCGGGGCCACTTCGGGAGTGACTGCAGGGGCGGCTTCCGGCGTCAGGTCCGGGGTGACTGCGGGTTCAATGGTCGCCGGCGGAGTGACGGTTGCCTCCGGCGAGGTCGCACCCTCGCCCTCGACGGTTTCAGTATTCGCGGGCTCCGCAGCGGTGTCGTCGGTGCCCTTGATCGCCAGGGTCATGCCCATCGCCAGGACGAGGAAGAGGACAAAGCAGACGACCGTGACGATCGTGAGCACGTCGCCGACGCGGGCACCGATGACCGCCTGTGTGCTGCCGCCGCCCGCCCCGCCGCCGAACGCGCCGGACAGGCCGCCGCCCTTGGGCTTCTGGATCAGGACCACGAGCATCATGATCACGCAGATCAGCACGAAGCCGATCGCCATGAGCCAGATCCCCACCCCCGGCTTACCGCCGCCCTGGGCCAGTGTCATCAGCATTTCAAGATTCGCGAGGGTCGCTTGCATCGCTAAGGTTCCTATCCATTGAGTTAGGCCGGCACAGCGGCGGCGTCAATAATCGCGGCGAATTCTTCGGCCTTGAGCGCGGCCCCGCCAATCAAACCGCCATCAATATCAGGTTGAGCCAGAAGCTCCGCGGCGTTGCTGCCCTTCATCGAGCCGCCGTACTGAATACGCACGCCGTCGGCGATCGTCTGATCAAACATGAAGGCGATGGCCTGACGGATCACCGCGTGCGCCTTCTGCGCATCTTCGGGGGTTGCGGTCTTGCCGGTGCCGATGGCCCAGACGGGCTCATATGCGACGGTGACGCGCTTCATCTGCTCACTGCTCACGCCCGCCAGGCCGTAGCCCAGCTGGCCGATGTTGATCGCGTCGGTCTTGCCGGCCTCGCGCTGCTCGATCTTTTCGCCGATCGCGAGGATGACGTCCATCCCCGCCTCGAGCGCCGCGAGCACCTTGTCGTTGATCAGCGGGTCGGTCTCGCCGAGGACGTGCCGGCGCTCGCTGTGTCCGACGAGCACGGTCGTCACGCCGCAGTCCTGCAGCATCGACAGGGACACCTCGCCGGTGTACGCACCGTTGGGCTTGATGTAGAAGTCCTGCGCGCCGACCGCGATCGGGGCGCTGCGCTCGTGCAGCACGGTCGCCACGGGAAGCAGGTACGGGAAGGCCGGGAACACCGCGACCTGCACCGCATCGCCGGTCACCCGGTCCGCCAGCGCCGACGCCAGGGCCAGCGCATCCTGCTTATGCAGGTTCATCTTCCAGTTGCCACCGATAAACGGCCTGCGATTCGCCACGGGTAAGCTCCCATCTCTATCTAGGGTCATGCCGCGCAGACAGGCCGCCCGCGCGAATCGAGGATTATAGCGTAAATCTCAGGCCGGCCCAGCCCCGGCCCGTCTAGAAACCATTGAGCCCGGCCTTATCGCCGGTCATGCGCATAGGCAGGATCGGGGCTCTGGCCGCAGGCCTTGGACCGGGCGGGCGGATCAGGCGGCCTGCGCGATCGGGCCTGAGGCTCGAATGCCTCGCGGATCGATCGGTACCCGCCGGGGACGCCGGACGGGCTAAGGACGATCTGCCAGAGCTGGATGTGGTTGCGGACACGGAAGCAGGCGGCATAGGTCGCCAGGTAATAGCGCCACATGCGCAGCTGCTCGTTGGAGAGGCTGCAGGCCTCGGTCGCCGCCCACACGTCCAGCCGATCGAGCCAGGCCATCAGGGTCCGGTCGTAGTCCGCGCCGAAGTTGTGCCAGTCCTCCATGACCATCGACTCGCCGGTTGCGCGGCCGATATCCTGGATCGTCGGCAGGTAGCTGTTGGGGAAAATATATCGATCGGTCCATAGATCAAAATCACACCGCGTCGTTCTTCCGAAGGTGTGCAGCAGGATCAGGCCCTCCGGCCCGGCCGCCTTTCTGCACAGCGAAAAGAACGCGGGATAGTTCATCACGCCCACGTGCTCGAACATCCCCACCGAAACGACTTTCGTAAAACCCCCGAACTGCCGAGGATCAAAATCGCGGTAGTCCGTCTGCACAAACCGGCACCAATCGCCGCCGAAGCGCTCCGCAGCGTAGCGAGCCTGCGAGGAGGAGTTGGTGATGCCGACGACGCGGCATCCAAACTCACGGCTTAAATAATCCGCGAGCCCGCCCCAACCGCAGCCGATGTCCAGCACGCGGTCGCCGGGCTTGAGCTCGAGCTTCTGCCCGATCAACTGCATCTTCTGCCGCTGCGCCTGGTCGAGCGTGTCGGCGTTGCGCCAGTACGCGCACGAGTAATTCATGGACCCGCCCAGCAGCATCTCGAAAAACGACGGGTCGTTGTTGTAGTGGATCCAGGCGACGCGCTCCGATCGCCTGCCCCGCTGTGCATTCATCACACGACGCAGCGCACCGGTCAGGGCGCAGCGCAGCCAACCGCCCCACCGATCGGCAACCCCCGAGCGCAGCACACGCTCCGCCAGCAGGTCGATCCGCGGGCAGTCCCACCACCCTTCCACATAAGACTCGCCCGCACCGAGCGAGCCCCGGGCGGCAAGCCGGCGGAAAAACCGCGGGTCATGCACCGCAATATCCCAGGACCGACCGGTCCCTATCCCCACCCCCGCCCTTTCCAGTTCCTGCGTCACACGTTTTTGAATCCGATCATTGAACATGAAGACTCTCTTGCGGGCGTTTGAAATCGTCTGGTCATGCTCATCTATCAAAGCAAAGCGTTTACGCCATGTCTATAGGCAAATTACTCAGCGCAACCCGGTAGATGCCTGATCGCTCAGAAATCGGTGCGCGTGAAAACAAACGCCGATCCGACGCGGCAGGCCTTGATACAAGCGTGAGCGTGCTGGACTGGCTGTTACGCCGGCTTGGTCGCAACCACCAGGAAGTAGCGCGGCGTCTTGTTCTTCAGCGCGGTGACGGCGGGCGAGGTCCGCGAGTCGGGGTTGCCCAGCAGCAGCTTGGAGAGCTTGTTGAGCGGCTTGAAGCCGAAGACCGTGCGCTGACGCTGGCCGAAGACCGCGCCGCTGGCCACCGCGTAGCCGTGCTCTTTGAGCTTGGCCGTCAGCTCGCCGGGCGTGAACTCCTGGGTATGGAACTTGTTCTTGGGCTTGTCGGTGAGGTGGATCGCCTTGGGCGAAGCGATGGGCCTGTTGGGCGAGGAGATCAGCAGCGTGCCGCCGGGCTCAAGGAGCTCAAACATACGAGCCATGGCCTGGTCGTAGGCGCTGACGTGCTCGATGGTTTCAAAGCAGGTGATCAGGTCGAAGCGCGAGCCGGGGTCGAAGGTGGTGATATCGCCGAAGGTGTAGCTCGCTTTGTCGCTTCCGTAAGCAGCCTGTGCGAGCTCGACCAGCTGGGGGTTGATGTCCGCGCCGGTGTAGGAGGTGGCGCCGGCTTCAAGGAGCATCGGCGCGGCGTAGCCCATGCCGCAGGCGATGTCGAGCACGCGCTTGCCCTTGGCGTACTGGCAGGCGAAGAGGTAGCGTTCTCGGTGGTCGGCCTCGATGCGCTTCTTGGTCTGGCCGGGCACGAAGAACTCGCCGGTAAACGCTACGCCGCTGCTGTCGTCGGATTCGGGCAAGAGGATCCTTTCGGATGCAGATGACAGACAAAGGTCTCAACCCGGGGTCGAGACGAACTCGGTCTAGATTGTATGAAAAGCCTAGGCGACGTTGATGCGCTGGATATCGGCGCCCAGGGCCTGGAGGGTTTTTTCCATCTGCTGGTAGCCGCGGTCCAGGTGGTAGACGCGGTTGATGAGGGTCTGACCACGGGCGGCCAGTCCCGCGATGACCAGGCCTGCCGAGGCGCGCAGGTCGCTGGCCATGACCGGTGCGCCGTTGAGCTGGCGTACGCCGGTGATGACGGCGGAGTTGCCCACGCGTGTGATGTTGGCGCCCATGCGCAGGAGCTCTGCGACGTGGAGGAATCGGTCGGGGAAGATTTTTTCGGTGACGATGGCGTTGCCGTCGGACAGGGTCAGCAGTGCCATGAGCTGGGCCTGCAGGTCGGTGGGGAAGCCGGGGTGGGGCTGGGTGACGACCTGGATGGGCTGGAAGACGCGCGGGGTGATGACCCGGACGGTGTCCGAGAGCCCGGGCTGCGCGGCCGAGCCGCTGAGGAACTCGAGCTTGATGCCCATGTCTTCGAGACGGTCGATCGCGGCCAGGAGGGTGTCGGTGGGGAAGTTTTCGAGGACGACGTCGCCGCCGGTGATGGCCGCGGCCATGACGTAGGTGCCCGCCTCGATGCGGTCGGCCAGGACGTGGTGCTCGGCGCCGTGGAGCTTGTCGACGCCTTCGATAGTGATGCGCGGGGTGCCGGCGCCGGTGATCTTCGCGCCCATCTTGGTCAGCAGTGTGCACAGGTCGGTGATCTCGGGCTCGCACGCGGCGGACTCGATGACGGTGACGCCCTCGGCCAGGACGGCGGCGCAGAGGACGTTGGCGGTGCCCAGCACGGTCGAGCCGTTGGGCCCGCCGAGGAAGAGCGAGGCTCCGATGAGCCTTCCGCCGGCCGGGGGCTTTGCGATGATGTAGCCGCCGTCGAGGGTGATCTCGGCGCCGAGCGCGCGCAGGCCTCGGATGTGCAGGTCGACCGGGCGATCACCGATCGCGCAGCCGCCGGGCAGGGAGACGCGTGCTTCGCCGCGTGCGGCGAGCAGGGGACCGAGGACGCAGATACCCGCGCGCATCTTGCGGACGATGTCGTAGTGCGCGAGGGTGGGGGTGTTGTCGAGGGTGGTGATGGTCAGCGAGTCGGGGCCTGCGCTCGTTAGCACGGGGGCAGGGGAAGCGGGCTTAGGCTGCTTCAGGAGCTGTGTCAGGCCTGAATAGCGGGGGTCGTCTTTAGCGGCGGAGACGGGGGCAGCGGCGAGAGGCGGGCTCGGCCGAGCGGGCGCGGGGGCCGCGGTGCTGAAGCTCAGGCCCAGGGAGGCGAGAAGTTCCTGCATCGCTCGGATGTCCGAGAGGTTGGGCACGCCGTGGAGCTTGACCGGCTCGGTGGTGAGCAGTGCCGCGGCCATGAGCGGCAGCGAAGCGTTTTTGGAGCCGTTGATCCGGACGGTCCCGCGCAGGGGCCTTCCGCCGTTGATTTGAAATGCGTCCATGCGTAGGGTCTAGCGTGTAGGGCCTAGCGTCTAGGCTGTTTCACCGGGCGTTATTTAATCTTCACAATCCCAACAGGCATCGGCAAGTTGGAACGTTCGACATCACCCAAGATCACGGAACATGGTACAAACTGGATCGAACAGTTAAAGCCTGCCGATTCCAACGCTAGACCCCAGGCCCTAAACGCTAGACGCAGCCCATGGACCTCCACACCCTGATCCGCGACATCGCCGACTACCCCAAGCCCGGGATCGTGTTCAAGGACATCTCGCCGCTGCTGCGTGACCCCGCGGGGCTGGCGATGGCGGTCGAGCAGATGGCCAACCCCTACCGGGGCAAGGGCATCGAGCTGGTCTGCGGGGCCGAGTCGCGCGGGTTTATCTTCGGCACCGCGCTGGCGCAGGCCCTGTCCGCGGGGTTCGTGCCCATCCGTAAGCCCGGCAAACTGCCCTACCAAACACACGCGATGTCCTATGACCTGGAGTACGGCAAGGACACCCTCGAGATCCACACCGACGCGGTCATGCCCGGCCAGAAGGTGCTCATGGTCGACGACCTCCTGGCAACCGGCGGGACGATGCAGGCCTGCTGCGAACTGGTCAAGCAGATGGGCGGAACAATCGCCGGCGTCACCGTGCTGATCGAGCTGACCTTCCTCAAGGGACGCCAGAAGCTGCGGCCCTACGGCGAGGCGCACGCGGTGCTGACGTACTGATTGATGATTTATGATTGATCACTGATAATCGAAGTTCTCATGACGACCGACTGGATTAATGGGGCAATCGTCAATCAGTAATCACCCATCCTCCATCACGACCTACTGGGACCGATCCAAGTGGCCACTGCAGTCGCTCTATTTCCTGCTGCCGCTGCTGGTGGTCTATGAGATCGGCGCGGTGACGATACTCGGCGGTACGCAGCTCACCGCCACGCGATTGCTGGGGCAGTTCTTCTCGATCTTCGGGGCAACGGGGGTGCACCTGCCGGCGGTGGCGGTGGTGGCTGTGCTGCTGGGCACGCACCTGGCGCGCAAGCGCGACCCCTGGACGCCCGAGCCCTTGCTCTACGTGCTGATGGCGGTCGAGTCGATGATGCTGGCGGTGCCTCTGTTCGTGCTGATGACGGTGCTGCTGCGCGAGCCGGTCGCAGGCGCGTCGCTGTCGGCGGTGGACTGGGGCGGCTGGCGGCGTGACATGGTGATCGCGGTGGGGGCGGGGGTTTATGAAGAGCTTCTTTTCCGCATGATGGGGATCGCGATGATTCATGCGATCACGAAAGACCTGCTCTCACTGCCGGACGAGGTCTGCATGATCTCGGCGGTCGCGATCAGCTCGCTGAGCTTTGCGCTGATCCACTTCGTAGGAACACACAACCCCTTCACGATGACGAAGATGCTGTTCTACACCGTCGCGGGGGTGTATTTTGCGTCGGTGTACCTGGGGCGCGGTTTTGGGATCGTCGTGGCGGCCCACGCCTGGTATGACGCGCTGGTTTTTACGAAGCTGGCGATGTCTGACCAATAAGACTCGCGACCGAGTCTGTGAAGCTGGGAAGGCTGACACAGGGCCAGCCCCGCCTCGGACCCGTGCCCGATTCTGCTAAACTGTCGGGCCCCGCTGACCGGGTCGGTGGGGCCGGTTTGAACCCGAATGGAAAGGATTTACGATGCTTCGTTCTCGCCACACAGTGCTCTGCCTGGTCATCGCGGTTGTAGGGATCGGCTTCGCGGGAGTAGGTGTCCAGCGTCTTCAGGCCCAGGCACAGGCCAAGGCCCAGAAGACCGCCGTTGCGGTGGTCAATGTCGCCGACCTGATCGCCAAGTGCCAGAAGAACGTGGAGTTCCAGGAGGCGGCCGGCAAGCGTCGCACCCAGCTCCAGGCCGAGCAGGAGGAAAAACAGAAGAAGATCAACAAGCTGCGTACCGACCTGGACCTCATCGGCGATGCGCAGTCCCGGTCCAAGATGGAGCGCGACATCATCGAGGCGATGAGCGAGTTCCAGGCCTGGCAGCAGATCCAGCAGCAGTACCTGCTGCGTGACCAGCGCGCGTTCCTTATCGAGCTCTACGGCGACATCGACAAAACCGTTGCTTCCGTTGCTCAGCGCGAGGGATATGACCTGGTGCTCTTCGACACACCGACCCCCGATTTTGAGCAGCTCAACCCCGAGCAGCTGGTCCAGGCCATCGGCAACCGCCGGGTCATCTACCGCGGCGATCAGATCAATCTGACCGCGATGGTGCTCCAGCAGATGAACCTCAACTACCTCAACCGCGGCGGACAATAAGCCGACCAACCCTCGGACCCCGCACGGGCAAGGATACACGTTGTCGCACACGACCCAAGCGATTGCGGAAATGGTGTCAGGCCAGCTCAAAGGCGACGGTGACCTGCAGGTCCTCGCGCTGGCGGAGCTGGACCTCGCCCGGCCCGGCGAGCTGACCTTCATCGGCAGTCCGAAGTACGCGCACAAGTGGGAGGGCTCCAAGGCCTCGGCCGCGCTGATCAGCAAGGGCATCGAACTCGAGCCCGGCGAAGGCCGGGCGCTGATCTTTGTCGATAACGCCGACCTGGCGCTGGTCAAAGTACTCCACGCTTACGCCCCGCCCACACCAAAACCATCGAAGGGCGTGCACCCCTCGGCCCTGATCGCCAAGACCGCGGTCATCGGCGAGGGCTGCCGCATCGGGCCTAACTGTGTCGTCGGCGAGCGTGCCAGGATCGGCGCGGGCACGATCCTGCACCCCGGCGTGGTGGTCTACGACGACGCGGTAGTCGGCGCGGATTGCGAGCTGTGGGCCGGCGTGGTCATCCGCGACCGCTGCACCCTAGGCGACCGCTGCATCCTGCACTCCGGCGTGGTCATCGGTGCAGATGGCTTCGGCTTCCGCGCCGATACCTCAGGCCCCCGACCCCGCATCATCAAGGTGCCTCAGATCGGCGTGGTCCGCATCGGCAACGACTGCGAGATCGGCGCGAACTCCACCATCGACCGCGCCAAGTTCGACGCCACGATCATCGGCGACCACTGCAAGCTCGACAACCTCGTGCAGATCGGGCACAACTGCGTCCTGGGCAACATGGTCGTGATCTCCGGCTGCGTCGGCGTCGCGGGATCGACCACCATCGGCGACGGCACACTCATCGGCGGCAAGGCCATGATCAAGGACCACCTGCACATCGGCCGGGGCTGCTCGATCGCCGGCGCCGCCGCCGTCATCAACGATATGCCCGACGGCGAAGAGTGGGCCGGCTACCCCGCGGGTCCGCTCAAGGAAAAGTTCCGACAGGAGATGGCCCTGCGCAAGCTCCCCGACCTGATGAAGCAGGTCAAGAAATACATCAAGGACCTATGATCCCCGCAGCAACCCGCCCTGAGATGTAACGACAGGGCCACCCGCAAACACAGCACACGCATGCAGCCTCAGCAGACCATCCAGAAGCCGGTTTCGTTCTCGGGCCCCGGGCTGTTCAACCCCCAGGTCGCCAACGTAACGATCAAGCCCGCGCCGTCGAACCACGGCATCGTCTTCGTACGCACCGACCTGGACAACACGCCCATCCCCGCGCTGGTCAGCCGCGTAGTCAAACGCAACAGGCGGTCCGCCATCAAGCAGGGCGAGGCCAGCGTCGACACCGTCGAGCACCTGATGTCCGCCATCGCTGCCCTTCGGCTGGACAACCTGCTCATCGAGATCGATGCGCCGGAAGTACCCGTGAAAGACGGCTCGTCGCTGCCGTTCTACGAACTGCTCGAGTCCGCCGGCCGCGCCGACAACGACGCGCCCCGCCGGCCGTTGAAGATCACCGAGCCGATCATCGTCCGCCAGGGCGACTCGGTCGTTGCCGCCACGCCCTCCGACGAGCCGGAGATGAGCCTGCTCTACGAGCTGGACTACGGCGACGGGCCGATCGGACGTCAGCTGGTGACCTTCGACTTTAACAACGACAACTACAAGAAGCAGATCGCCCCGAGCCGGACCTTCTCCACCCAGGCCGAGGCCGAGCAGGCCCTTGCCGCGGGGATGTTCAAGCACCTGACGGCCGACGAGGCGCTGGTCATCGGCACGGACGGCAAGCCGCTGGGCAAGAACCAGTTCCGCTTCACCGACGAGCCGGTGCGTCACAAGATGCTCGACCTCATCGGCGACCTCTACCTGCTGGGCGCGCCGATCCAGGGACGCATCGTCGCCTACAAGTCCGGCCACGCGCTCAACCACCTGCTGGTCAAGAAGCTCATCGCCCAGCACCGCCGGCAGTCCTTCAGCGACATGGGGCGCAACCTCGAAGCGCTCGACATCCGCGGCCTGTTCCGCATGATGCCCCACCGCTACCCCATGCTCCTGGTAGACCGCGTCATCGAGATCGACGGCGAACGCCGCGCGGTCGGCGTCAAGAACGTCACCATCAACGAGCCCTTCTTCCAGGGACACTACCCCAACACCCCGATCATGCCCGGCGTGCTCATCGTCGAGGCCATGGCCCAGCTCTCGGGCGTGCTCATCGGCCAGTCGCTCTCGCAGGTCGGCAAGCTGCCGGTGCTGCTGTCGCTGGACCGCGTGAAGCTCCGCCGGCCCGTGACGCCGGGCGACCAGCTCTTCCTCGAGGCCGAGGCCGTGAAGATCCGATCCCGCATCGCCCACATGCGCTGCCGGGCCTACGTCGGCGAAGAACTCGCGGCCGAGGCGGAAGTGAAGTTCATGATGGTCGATGACGATCAGGAGTAAGCCAAGTTCGGTCTGGTGAAAGATGAAGTACGAAGTGAAAAGGCAATCGACTGACACACTTGAAACTTCGCCAAATCGCCAAATAAACCATGCCCAGCATCCACCCCACCGCCATCATTGAAAAAGGCGCAACGCTCGGCGAGTCCGTCATCATCGGTCCCTTCTGCCACATCGGACCCGGTGCCACCATCGGCGAGGGCACCGAGCTCAAGGCCTCCGTCTGCGTCTACGGCAACACGTCCATCGGCAGCCAGTGCGTCGTCTGGCCCGGCGCGGTGCTCGGCGGCGACCCGCAGGACCTCAAGTTCGCAGGCGAAGACTCACGCCTGGTCATCGGCGACCGCAACGAGATCCGCGAGAACGTCACCATCCACAAGGGCACCGACGTCGATACCGGCGTCACCCTCATCGGCAACGACAACCTCATCATGGCCTACGCGCACATCGCGCACGACTGCGTCATCGGCAACCACGTCATCATCACCAACGCCGTCCAGCTCGCGGGCCACATCCACGTCGAGGACCACGCGTCGATCGGCGGGGCCTCGGCCGTCCACCACTTTGTCACCATCGGCGCCTACGCCTTCGTCGCGGGCATGACCCGTGTCGTGCGCGATGTCCCGCCCTTCATGTTTGTCGAGGGCAACCCCGCAGAGGTCCGCTCGATCAACAGTGTCGCGATCAAACGCCATAAGCTTGGAACCGATGCGCTCGATGCGATCAAGCACGCATGGAAGCTGCTCTACAAAAACCGCGCCGAGGGCGAGGGCGTCGGCCAAACCGCGGCCGGGCTCGCAGAACTCCGCGCGACCTACCCCGACCAGCCCCAGGTCCAGCGCGTCATCGCCGCCATCGACCGCGCCGCCGCAGGCACCCACGGCCGGTACCGCGAATCGCTGCGGACCGACAAGAAATTCAAGAACCCGGTCAAATGATGTGCGAGGCCGGCCGTGCGATGTCCGATATAAATGTCGGCAGCCCTTGCTATAGACATCGGCCCGCTTAATGCCCTGCCCCGCGGTCAACCCGGGGTCGCCCGCCGGACAAACCGCCAATCCATCACGATGACCACATCGAATATCAAACAACCCGCACCGAACGTCCTCATCACCGGCGTCGCCGGCCTGGTCGGATCGTACCTTGCACAGACCCTGCTCGAGCAGGGCCGGCGGGTCATCGGCATCGACAACTTCAACGACTACTACAGCGTCGCTCAGAAACGCGCGAACATCGACAGCTTCAAGAACCACCCGGCCTTCACGCTCTACGAAGACGACATCCGCGACGCCGCCGCCATGATGCGCGTCTTTGATAAGCACAAGCCCGACGCCGTCGCTCACCTCGCCGCGATGGCCAATGTCCGCTACTCCATCGGCCGCGCCCCGCTCTACACCGACGTCAACATCGTCGGCAGCGTCAACCTCCTCGAAGCTGCCAAGGCCAACAGCTCCTCCAACTTCGTCTTCGCCTCCACCTCCAGCATCTACGGCCACACCCAGCAGCTGCCCTTCATCGAGACCGACACCGCCAATCACCCGCTCTCGGCCTACCCCGCATCGAAAAAAGCCATCGAGCTGATGGGCTACACCTACCACAACCTCCACGGCCTGAACTTCACCGCGGTGCGGTTCTTCAGCGTCTACGGCCCGCGCGCCAGGCCCGACATGATGCCCTTCATGGTCACCGATTCGGTCTACCGCGGCAGCAAGATCACGCTCTTCGATGCCGGGCAGATGAAGCGCGACTGGACGTATGTCGGCGATATCGTCGACGGCGTGGTCCGCGCGATCGACCGGCCGCTGGGCTACGAGGTCATCAACCTCGGCCGCGGCGAGCCCGTGCTCATGGCCGACTTTGTGACGATCATCGAAGAGCTTGTCGGCAAGAAGGCGGACCTCGATTGCCCACCCGCCCCGCCGAGCGAGCCGCAGATCACGTTCGCGAACATCGACAAGGCCCGCAGACTGCTGGGCTACGACCCCAAGACGCCGGTGCACGAGGGCCTGGCCAAGCTCTGGGCGTGGTATCAGAAGCAGTACGCCAAATAGCAATCACATCAACCGCGACGCTACGCGTCGCAGGCGGACGATGACAGACTTATGATGACTCGCCAGCGACGCGTAGCGTCGCGGCTATTTTTTATCCGTCACACAAGCAGCCTATGCCCGTCCTGAATTACCTCCGTGAGTTCGCGCCCAAGGCGCAGTCCGCCTTTGTTCGACGCACGTACGCCCGTGAGCTCTTCGGCGAGATCAGCTTCTCGTTCCCGATGGCGATGATCGAGGCCAGCTCGTTCGGCATCGTCGCGAAGATCCTGTTCGATGTCGGGCCCCTGGCTCTTGCGACCATCCTCGCGGCGCCCAACTTCGCGAACTTCACCTCGCCGATGTGGGCCAGCATCATCAACGGCCGACGCAAGCCCGCTGCCCTTGCGATGATTCAGGGCGGCATCCTCCTGCTGGTCCTCGCCGTCGCGATGGTCCCGGTCAAGCCCAGCAGCGGCACGGTACTGGTCGCGCTGTATGTCCTGGCCCGGTGCCTCTACGCCGGCGCAATGACCACCCGCTCGGTCATCTGGAACGCCAACTACCCCAGGCAAAACCGCTCCCGCATCACCGGCCGGCTCATGCTCATCAACACGCTCATGCTCGCGACCATGCCCGTCGCCGCGGGCGTGCTGTTTGAACGCTTTCTGCACGATCACCCCTGGCTCTTCCGCGCGGTCTACATCAGCGCCGCGGTTCTCGGCGTGGGCGGTGTGCTTGCGTACATGGGCCTGCGCGTCCGCCGTGAGCGCATGCTCAACCGCGAAGAGATGGGCCTGACCCTCGGCAGTGCCGACAGCCCCGGCCCGCCCGTGCGCGTCTCGGCGCTGCGCATCCTCATGACCGATCACGCCTTCCGCAGCTACATGGTCTGGCAGTACTTCGGCGGCGTCGCAACAATGGCCGGCAACGCCGCGATGATCGCCTTCATCGCCAATCAGGCCGACGCTCTACCAACAGGCTGGCACTTCGACCTGCCCTGGCCCTTGAACTTTGGTTCGTACCTCTACGGCATCCTCCTGGCTACCGCCTGCGTCCAATTCTTTGTTGCGCTGAGCATCCCCTTCTGGGCCCACTACCTCGACACCGTCCACATCGCGCACTTCCGCACACGCCACGGCTTCCTCTGGATCGTCACGCAGGCCAGCAGTCTTGTCGTTACCGCCATCGCCGCGATACACGGCCTGTCCATCGGCTGGCTCTTCGTGCTGCTGCTGATCCCGCGCATCAGCCAGGGCATCGTCTTTGGCGGGGGCCGGCTCGCCTGGCAGCTGGGACACATGGACTTCGCCGACCAGCGACACGCCGCCACCTACATGGCCATCCACCAGATGCTCACCGGCATCCGCGGCTTCACCGCCCCCTTCCTCGGCGTGCTGCTCTACACCGGCTGGGCCGAACGCGACCTGCTTGGGCTCCACATCCCCGCGTGGCACGGCATCGGCTACTGGGTCTTCGCCTTCACCACCGCCTGCGCGATCATCGCGTGGTACGGCTTCATCCTGCTCAATAAGCAGGTGGGCATCCAGGCTACAACGGATTAAACCAAGGCCGTCAGCGAACGTCGCAGGATCTTCCCCGTCGGGTTGCGCGGCAGCTCGGGCAGCACGCGCACCTCGCGAGGCACCTTGTACTGCGCGAGCTTGTCTCTCACGAAGTTGCGCAGCTCCGTCTCGTCGAACGCAGAGCCTTCATTAAGCTCGACAAACGCGATGGGCACTTCGCCACGCATGTCGTCCTGCTTGCCGACCACGGCCGAGGCCTTGACCGACGGGTGCATGTTCAGAAGCTCCTCGATCTCGCGCGGGAACACGTTCTCGCCACCGATGATGAGCATCTCTTTCTTTCGGCCGGTGATGTAGAGGTAGCCGTCGGTGTCGAGCTTGCCGATATCGCCGGTGCGGAAGCACCTGGTCTTGCCCTTGCCCGGCACGTCGATCTCGATAAACACCTCGGCGGTCTGCTCGGGCAGGTGCCAGTAGCCGTCCATGACGTTGGGCCCGGCGATGAGGATCTCGCCCTCCTGGTCCGGGCCGAGGATCTTGTTGTGTTCATCGACGATGAGGTTGGTCACGCCGGGCAGCGCCTTGCCGACCGCGTGCTGGCGGTTCTCGCGGGGCGTGGACCAGTTGGTGACCGGCGAGGTCTCGGTCAGGCCGTAGCCCTCGAGCAGCTTGCAGTTGAATTTCTCGAGGTAGGCGTTGTAGACCGACTGGGGAAGCGGCTCGGCGCCGCTCACCGCGAAGTCGAGCCCCGCAAAGTCCTCGGGCTTGGCGCTCTTGACGCTCAGCAGCGCGCCGTACATCGAGGGCACAGCGATAAAGATGTTGGGCTTGTGCTCGCGCATCAGCTCGATGATCTTGCGCGGGACGAAGCGTGCGGTGTAGATGACATGAGCGCCCAGGTACAGCGGCATGAGCGTCAGGGCCGTGACCCCGAAGGCATGGAACTGCGGGAGCACGCCGAGGAACCCGTTGGCCTGTCCGAGCCCGACGTGCTTGATGATCGATCGGACGTTGTTGTCCAGCGCGCCGTGGCTGAGCATCACGCCCTTGGGCTTGCCCGACGTGCCCGAGGTGTACAGCAGCACGGCGAGGTCTTTGTCGCTCGGCTTCGCGGGCCAGCGCACCGGCGGCAGGCCCGTGAACTTCATCTCGTCCAGCCTCACGACCTTCACGCCCTTGGGGATCGCGTCTTCGCCCACGACCTCGAGCATCTTGCTGACGGTAAACACCGTGTCCAGGCCCGCGTCCCGGATCACGTACTGCAGGTCTTCCTTGCTCAGGAGATAATTCAGCGGCACCGCTACCCGGCCGGCCTGCCAGCAGCCCAGGAGCGCCGCGGGAAAAGCGCCCGAGGTCGGCAGCATCAGGCCCACCTGCTTCTTGTCGGTGTGACGACGGATCGCGTCGGCCAGGAAAAACGCCCCGCCCGCCAGCTTGCCGTAGCTCCACTGCCGCAGGTCATCGGTCACCGCCTTGCGACGCGGGTGGAGAAGGGCCTTGCACAGGATCGATCGCAGAAGTGCCATGCAATCATCATACCGCACACTTACTAGATTGACAGCGTACGCTTACAAAAAGTAAAACACGCCGCCCACGCTCTGCGCCCTGCCCTTAAAATGCATCGACGATCACCCAAGGACCCGACATGAACAAGCTCACCGCCGTTGCCCTGATTGCCCTCCTGCCCGCCCTCCTGCTGGTCGGCTGCAAGAACTCGGCCCTCAAGGGCACTCGCCTGGAAAACACCGCCATCGACAAGGCCCCGACCGGCTCGGTCGCCGAGGCCACCGCGCTCTACGAGGCGCGCAACTACAAGGCCGCCTACGACATGGCCCGGCCTATCGCGTTCGATATCTTCAGTGACGACCGCTACGAGGCGGCATACATCGCCGGCCTCTGTGCTCAGCAACTGGACGACCAAGCCACCGCAGACAAGATGCTCAACAAGTCCATGTCAGCGCCGGACGAGACGCTCGCGGTGGACTCGGCCGACGCGCTGGGGCTGCTCTACTCTCAGCAGGGCCGATACGCCGAGGCTCAGCGCGTGCTGCTCTGGGCGGCACAGCGCCTTGAAGGCGAGCGACAGGCCCGCGCCTACTACTACGCCGGCATCGCACAGCAGAAACTCGACCAGTGGAGCCAGGCCCGCACCACCCTCGTGCTCGCGCGCGGCCTGACACGCGACGCCGGGTTCCGCGCTCAGATCGAGCAGCAGATCAGCGTCACCGGCTGGACGCTGCAGCTGGGTGCTTACACCGATCGCGAACTCGCACGCAAGCAGGCCGAGGCCGTCGCCTCGACCTCGCGCGACATGAGCCTGGGCCTGCCTCGCCTGGTCGACGGCAAGACCACCACCGGCGAGGCGGTCACCTTCGTCCACGTCGGGCAGTTCACCAGCTACCAGTCGGCCACCCGCTACCGCGACGCGCTGGGCAAGCCGGGCGTGATCATCCGGGCGCTGACGCAGTAAGCGGGCTTTCGAATGACTGTTGAAATCAGGCGTCGCGGCATAGCCGCGGCACTTTGATTTTGCGTCGCCTTATTGATGACAAGATGTTTAATCCTGCAAAGCGACGCGGCTACGCCGCGCCGAGCCTCACCCCGCAGGTTTCGCCGTGACGTACAGCGCGATCGCGCCGATCATCAATAACGCCGCGATGCCGCGCTGGATGACGACCTTCATGGGCGCGTGGCGCTCGATGTGGTGGTGGCCGAGTTTGACGACGGCGACACCCAGGAGGATCGACATGAGCCCGCGCGTGGACTGGAGGATGTTGCCCAGGACGATGCCGATGAGCGCAAAGGCGCTGAAGAGACACACCATCGAACTCATCCATGACACGGCATAGGTGGCCGAGCCGCTCCAGTGTTCTCGCTTCCAAGGCCTGGCTAAGGGCAGCAGTGCCGCGGAGATCAGCCCGCACCAGACGTAGACCAGCGACATGCCCGTGATCGATGCGCGGACGCGCTCGAACTTGTCGGCATCATCCGGGTCCAGCCCCGCGGGCAGCCAGGCCGGCCACATCTGCTTGATGAACAGGTCCGAGCAGACAAACCCCGCGCACGCTCCAAGAGCAATCAGCATCGTGCTCAGCGGAAGCCGACCGCCCGAAGCGCCGAGCACCCACGCCGCGGCGGTCGCCAGCACCACCGCAGCCCACTGCTGCGTCGCCAACGGCTCGTGTAGAACGAACTGTGTCGCGAAGGCGAGCAGTACAACCTTCAACCCCAGCAGCGGCGAGATGCGCGAGGCGTCGGTCTGCCGAAGCGCAAAAAAGATCATCGTGTTGGCCGCGAGGTAAAACACCGCGACGTAGATGCTCGTCGTGATCGCCCACGACCCGTCGGCGGGCTGCGCCATCTCACCGCGCGGCCGCAGCAGCAGGTACGCCACCCCGCATACCACCGCCAGCATCATGTGCGAACACACCATCAGCCGAAGCGGCCCGCGCCAGTTCGGCTGCTCCGGCTCGTGCCCCGCATGGCGCACGGTAAAGCGCCGCGACGCGAGATAAGCCAGCGACGAGGTCAGCGCACTGACCAGGCCCAAAAGAATGCCGAGCACGAGCATGGGGCGGCAGTGTAGCGGGCCCGACACACCAATGTCTTCGTTTCGAAGGTGGGGCAGATATCAATGTGCTCAATGAGTGGGGCAGATCGAAATGTACTAAATCAGTGGGGCAGACATTGCTGTCTGCCCCACTTTCAAGCCATGATACGGACACGCTCAGCTGCCCTTCCAGTCCACGCCGGTACTGGCCCAGGCGCGTTCTCTGGCGCTCTTGAGGACCGCGTCGCAGACCTTGGTGGTCTCGAGCGCATCGCGGAAGGTCGGTCGGCAGGGCTTGCCGGACTCGATGGCGGCCAGGAAGTCGGCGACCTGGTGGACAAAGGTGTGTTCGTAGCCGATCTGCAGGCCGGGCACCCACCAGTTCTTCATGTAGGGCTGGTCGCCGTCGGTGACGTGGACATCGTGCCAGCCGCGGATGAGCGAGTTGTCGCCGTGGTCGAAGTACTGCAGGTGGTGGAGGTCGTGCAGGTCCCACTTGATGGAGGCTTTTTCGCCGTTGATTTCCAAGGTGTAGAGGGCCTTGTGTCCGCGTGCATAGCGGGTGGACTCGAACAGGCCCAGCGAGCCGTTGCTAAAGCGGCAGTGGAAGAGGCAGGCGTCGTCGATGCCGACCTTCTCGACCTTGCCGGTGAGGTTGTGCTTGCGTTCCTTGATGAAGGTCTCGGTCATGGCGGAGACCTCGGTGATGCCGCCGTTGAGCCACATGGCGGTATCGATGCAGTGCGCCAGCAGGTCGCCGGTGACCCCCGAGCCCGCGGCGGCCGCGTCCAGGCGCCAGAGCGCCGCGCCGCCCTGCGGGAGGTCGGCGTTGATGGTCCAGTCCTGGAGGAAGTTGGCGCGGTAGTGGAAGATCTTGCCCAGCCGGCCCTCGTCGATCAGCTGCTTGGCGAGGGTGACGGCGGGTGCGCGGCGGTAGTTGTACCAGACGGTGTTGGCGACGCCGGCCTTCTCGATAGCCTCGACCATCGGCATCGACTCCTTGGTGTCACGCGCCAGGGGCTTTTCACAGAGCACCATCTTGCCGGCCTTCGCGGCGGCGATGGCGATCTCGGCGTGCGAGTCGTTGGGCGTGCAGATGTCGATCGCGTCGATGTCCTTGCGCTCGACCAGCTTCTTCCAGTCCGTCTCGATGGACTTGTACTGCCACTGGTCGGCGAACTTCTGCGCGTTCTCGGCGCTGCGGCCGCAGACCGCCTGGAGCACCGGGCGGGTCTTGAGCGCGGGGAAGAAGTCGTTGACGCGCTTGTAGCCGTTGGAGTGGGTCCGGCCCATGAAGCCGTAGCCGACCAGACCGATGCGGAGTTCTTTTGATGTTGCCATGTTGATGCTTCCTTTTGATCTTTTTTAATTCGCTTATTTGAACCACTGAGACACAGAGGGCACGGAGGAATGCGGAGCAAGGCAGATTGTTTTAGTGATGAAACAATAAGATTTGCTCTCCTGATCTCCGTGAACTCTGTGTCTCTGTAGTAAAAAATCCAGCAATCTAAAACTCACCACCCACACGCGTCGCGGACCTGGACCATCTTGGCCAGGATCGTGTTCCAGGTCGCGGGCTTTTCGAGCGTTGCGTTGGGGAACATGCAGCCGTCCCAGCAGATGTGCTCGATGCCGCGTTCTTCGGCGTCCTGGAGCCAGTAGCTGGCGCACTTGACGATGTCGAGTTTGCCGTTGGGGTCGTCGGCCGGGCAGTGCTTGCCGGTCTTGTCGTGCGAGCCCGCTCCGTGGACGTGGCCGTCGTTCTGAGCGACGTGGAAGTCGATGGTCCAGGGGCGCAGCTTAGCGACCATCTTCTCGTAGGCGGGCCAGAACTCGGCGTCGGTGTAGCCCTCCTTGAGGAACGCGTGCTCGGGGGCGTTGTAGCCCATGAGGTAGAGGTAGGTGTGTGCGAGGTCGGCCTGGAAGCCCAGGGCCTCGGGCATGTCGACCGCTTCAAGCAGATCGAGCATGTCACGCCAGGAGTGCATGCCGGCCCAGCAGATCTCGCCCTCGGCGGCCAGGCGCTCGCCGTGGTCCGCGGCGATCTTCGCGGCCTTCTTGAAGGTGTCGGCGATGCGTGCGGTGTTCTTCTTCTTGTCCTCTTTCCACTTGGCGACGCCGAACTCCGCCGAGTCGATGCGGATGATGCCGTACTGACGCACGCCGTGGTCGTTGAGGACCTTGGCGACGCGGCAGGCCTTCTCGATCGCATCGAGGAACTTGCCCTGCTGAGCGTCATCGCCCATGGCCGAGTCGCCGACGGTGCCCGGCCAGACCGGCGCAACGAGCGAGCCGACCCTGAGGTTGCGAGCGGCGATCTTGTCGGCCATCTTCCTGATGGCGTCGTCGCTGGAGTCGATATCCATGTGCGGGAGGAAGAGGAAGAGGTCCACGCCGTCGAACTTCACGCCGTTGGAATTGGCGTGTGCGGTGAGTTCGAGCATGCGGTCCAGGCCGATGGCGGGCTCGGCGCCCTCTTCGGTGCCGCCCTTGCCGACGAGCCCGGGCCACATGGCGTTGTGGAGTTTGGGATGGGAGTTGCTCATGTTTTGCTTCCTTATTCTCTACCCCACGGCCTAGTTCGTGTGCCGCGGGCTTGGGGGAGTAGTCGATTAAAAACCGTGCTTTTTAAGCATATTCTTGATGAACTTGTATCCACCGCCGTAGATCAATTCCTTCGGGTCGTACTCGCGCCAGACGTGGATGGCTGCGGCGAAATCCGGGTCGTCGGGGCTGAAGGCCTCGATGGTCAGCCAGCCGTCGTAGCCGATCTCTTTGATCGCGGCGAAGTTTTCGTCCCAGCTGACCAGCCCGGTGCCGGGGGCGCCTCGGTCGCACTCGGAGATGTGGATGAGCTTGATGTAGTCCTTGCCCGACGTGATCGCGGCGCGGACGTTTTTCTCTTCGATATTGCAGTGGTGCGTGTCGTAGAGGTAGCCGAAGTTGGGCTGGTCCACCATCTTGCAGAGCTGCTGGGCCTGCGCACCGGTGTTGAGCATGTAGCACTCAAAGCGGTTGATGACCTCGGTGGCGAGTGTGATCTTGGCGCCCTGTGCGTAGATGGCGGCCTCGCGCATGACGTCGGCGCACCACTTGCGTTCGTCGTTGGTCGGGCCCTTGCCGGTGAAGACCTTGTAGGCGGAGTGGAACGGCCCGCCGAGGACCTCGCCGCCGAGCGCCGCGGTGGCGTCGATGGCCCACTTCATGTGGTCCAGCCCCTTGGCGCGGGCTGCGGCGTCCGGGCTGACGGGGTTCGCTTCGGGGGGCGGGCAGGTCACCGTGGTGCATTCCAGGCCAAGGCGCTTGAGCTCGGCCCCGACCTTCTTGTGATGCGCGATGTCCGGGTCTCCGAGGAAGAATTCGACGCCGTCGTAGCCGACTTTTTTCATCTCGGCCAGCAGCGGGAAGTGTTCCTCGCGGATGTTGGCCGACCAGAGCAGCATGTTGAAACCGATTTTCAAGACACGGACCTCCTGAGATGGGGGAGACGACCTGGATGACCGGCCGATCAGCATACCAAGATCGCCGACGGTTCTGCGAGCCGGTTAATCAGCTTTTGATGTGAGGCGCGATTTGGGATTCAACACAATAATTGTGGGAATGATTTCCTAAGATGTTCGGTCACCACCAATAAACTGGAGCAATAAACATGATCATCGGCGTCCCCAAAGAGATCAAGAGCGACGAGTACCGCGTCTCGATGCTGCCAGTGGGCGTGGAGGAGCTGACCAAGCGGGGGCACCGCGTGCTGGTGCAGCGCAAGGCCGGGGTGGGCAGCGGGTACGACGACGCGCGCTACATCGCGGCGGGCGCTCAGATGGTTGACTCGGCTCAGCAGGTCTGGAAGGAATCGGACCTGATCGTGAAGGTCAAGGAGCCCCAGGCGGGCGAGCGTGCGATGATGCGTGCGGGCCAGACGGTGTTTACGTATTTCCATTTTGCGGCGGACGCGGAGCTTAGCCGGGAGTGCCTGAAGTCCGGCGCTTCATGCCTGGCGTACGAGACGCTGCTGGACCGCCAGGGCCGGCTGCCGCTGCTGACGCCGATGAGCGAGGTGGCGGGACGGATGGCGATCCAGGAGGGCGCGAAGTATCTGGAGAAGCCGCAGGAGGGACGAGGGATCCTGCTCGGCGGAGTGCCGGGGGTCGAGCCGGCGCGGGTGCTGATCCTGGGCGGCGGCGTGGTGGGGACGCAGGCGGCGGTGGTCGCGGCGGGGATGGGCGCGGATGTGACGATCATGGACGTGAGCCTGGACCGTCTGCGTTATCTGGATGATGTGATGCCCGCGAACGTGAAGACGGTGTACTCCGACGCGCACGCGATCTACGACCACGCAGTGAAGGCGGACCTTGTCATCGGCGCCGTACTCATACCGGGCGGACGCACGCCCGTCCTGATCAGCCTGGCGATGCTCAAGGACATGCTGCCCGGCAGCGTGATCGTGGACGTAGGGGTGGACCAGGGCGGGTGCATCGAGACGACGCGTCCGACAACGCACGCGGACCCGATCTACATCATCGACGAGGTGGTGCACTACTGCGTGGCGAACATGCCAGGCGCGGTCGGTCGGACCTCGACGCAGGCGCTCTGTCACGCGACCCAGCCGTATGTGATCCGTCTGGCCGAGGCGCTGGGCGGCGAGGGCCTCGAAGCACTGGTTAAAAAAGACCGCGGCTTCAATACCGCCTTGAACATGCACGCGGGCAGGGTGACGCACGAAGAAGTCGCGCACGCGATCGGCGAGCCCTACGACGATTCATTTGTCTTGACCGATCGCCGAACCGCGTAATCGATGTGATCCCTGTTAGCCGTCGCCCGAAGGGCGGCGCGGGCGATCAATGCGAAACGTGCGCGATGACTCAAACCATGCTCACCGCCATGCAGGCGACCGCGATGCTTCAAGCCTTGTCGTTTTGATCCGCACTGTGCCGGATCGCCCCACTGATGCAGGCAGCCGCACCCAGGATCGCGCCGCTGATCAGCATCGCCTGCGTGCCGGGCTTTTGAATGTCACTAAACATCGACAACACGATGAACAACAGCCCGAGAATCGCCATCATGGGGGTGTAGACTTTCCCGAGATCGTTCATGGCTGACTCCTTGAGTTAGAACACCGCCACTATAGCAAGCTTAGCCGTCAGCCTTTGACCGCGGCCAATGCCGCGTCGTAGTCCGGCTCGGTGGTCAGTTCCGCAACGATCTGACGATAGACCACCTCGCCCTCGGGGCTGATCACATAGATCGCCCGCGCCAGCAGGCCGCTCTCCTTGATCCGCTGGCCCCAATTCTTGCCAAAGTCACCGTACTTGTAGTCGCTCAGCGTCACGACCTGCTCGATCCCCTCGGCCGCGCAAAACCGCTTCTGAGCCATCGGCAGGTCCATGCTGATCGTCAGGATCACGACCCCCCCACCCAGCGCCGCTGCCTTCTCGTTAAACGTCCGCGTCTGCGTCGCACACACCTTCGTGTCTACCGACGGCACGACCGACAGCACCACGGTCTTGCCCCTGTAATCGCTCAGCCGCTGCTCACTCATGTCCTGCGCGACGGCGACAAAGTCCGGCGCACTCTGGCCGACCTCGACCGCCCTGCCGATCAGCGTCACGGGCTTTCCCCTGAGGGTGACTTCATCCATACGCTCGATCAGGGCAGGGCCGTTGCAGCAGCCTGCGAGTGTGGCGATGGCTAGGGCGAAAAACATGGCGCGGGCTTTCATAGAGGCTCCATGGCGGGTTTAGGCGTGGTGGATCCCGGAACATATTACGCGGTTTGCCGTGTTAGGCCTCATCTGTATTAAAGTAGTTACATGATCAAGCCCACCGAAACCCTGCATTCGATCGTCAAGCACGCCAACCCGCTCTCGCTCTTGCAGCCGCGGCGCAACGTCACCATCGGCGGCAGCCCGGGACTCACCCCCCAGCAGATCGCCGAGCAGTTCAAGGGCAGCCTCGCCAAGGCCCAGGTGAGCGTGATCGACTACGGCGGGGGCCGGTGCGAGCGAACTGAAAACGTCACGGATCTGCCCGCCATGCTCAAGCAGGGCCGGCCAGAGTGGGCGCAGGTGCGATGGATCAACGTCATCGGTCTGACCGATGCGTTCGTGCTCAACGCGCTGGCCGAGCACTACGACCTGCACCCGCTGGCGATGGAGGACGTGGTGCACGCCTCGTCCCGGCCCAAGGTGGAGACCTACGGCGAGCCCGAGGTCGGCCGGCCCCGCTACTTCCTCACCGCGCGCATGATCTATCGCGATGAACAAGCACACGCCCTGGTGGCCGAGCAGATCAGCGCGTTTGTCGGCCCGCACACGATGATCACGTTCCAGCAGCGCGTGGGCGATGTCTGGGACGAGGTCCGCCGGCGCATCGCCAACCCCACCAGCCGGTTCCACCAGCGCGGGCCGGGCTACCTGCTCTACGCGCTGCTGGATGCGGTGATCGATGCGCTTTTCCCGCTGCTGGACGGTTATGCGGAGAAGATCGACGCGATCGAGGACCGCATCCTCGCGGGCCGGGCCGACAACCAGATCATCCCCGATGTGCACCGGCTCAAGCGCGAGCTGATGCTGCTCCGCCGTGAAGCGGGGCCGATGCGCGAACTGGTTCGCTCGGTGCTCGAGCAGGACTCGACGCTCCTGGAAGATCAGACGCGAATCTACCTGCGCGACGTGGGCGACCACGCCGTCGCGGCGCTCGAACTGCTCGAAACCTATCGTGAATTAGCACACGGCCTGGCCGAGTCGTGGATGAGCGCCGCCAGCCACCGTATGAACGAGGTCATGAAGGTTCTGACGATCGTCGCGGCGCTCTTCATCCCGATCTCCTTCCTCGCCGGGGTCTTCGGCATGAACTTCGATGATGTGCCCTACCTGCACCACCCCGGCGCGTTCGTCGGTTTCTGCATCGCTTGCCTGAGCATCGTCACCTTCATGCTCATTTGGTTCAGGCGACGCGGCTGGCTCTGAGCATTTCATCTACACCGTCGCATCGCCCAGCACCACCGACATCGTCGGCAGCTCCTTGTCCAGCAGCGCACGCGCATAGGCGCACAGCAGGCGGTTGGCTCGACGCACGGCCTGCGCGTCCTCCGCGGGTTCATGCTGCCCCGACGCGACCCGACGCAGCAGCTCAACCGTTGCCGAACGCACGCGCCACGCTTCATCATTCAAGCCTTCGCGCGCGGTGAGCCCGCCCAGCCGCGGGTCAAAGCTGTACGCCCTGGCCTCGCTCAGCGGTTTGCCGTCGGCCACATCCCGGTCAAGCTCGGGCCGATACCCCACATCAGTCAGCAGTGCCCACTGGAAATCCAGCAGCGCGCGGTCTACCGCCTGTGCATCGGCCGATGCAGCGAGAAAGACGCTTAGGGCCGCGAACACGCCCGGGTGCGGGTCTTCGTCGGCCAGCAGCGCCGCGGCGAGGTCCGCCGCGTACATCGCCGACCATTGCGCCGCCAGCGAAGTGCGAAGGTGGTAGTGGTCGTTGCGCAGGTCCCACTCGGTGATCGCCGCGAGTTTGCCGGCGGGCTTGGTCGAGACCGCGACCTGCCCGAGATTCAGGAGGTTGATCCCGCCGGAGAACTTGGCCACCGCCGATGGGCTCTGGCGGCGTGATCCTTTCGCAAGCCCGCGCACCTTGCCGTGGTGTTCGGTCAGCAGCACAACCAGCTGGCTGGACTCGGACCAGTCCATGTCACGCAGGCAGACCGCGTTGTCGATAAATCGTGCCACGCCGATAGCGTAAACGAGAAAGCACCGGTCGGCTTGAGCGTGTGTTTAGTTCGCCACGACCTGGCTGACCTGGAAGATCGGCAGCAGCAGCGCGATGGCCACGAAGCCGATGATCGCGCCAAGCGTGATGACCATCACCGGTTCGATGTAGGAGGTCGATTGCTTGACCTGCTCGTCGAACTCCTCTTCGGTGTATTCCGCCACGCGGTGCATGACCTCGCCCAGTCGCCCGGCCTTCTCGCCGGAGTAGACCATCTGCGAGACGCTGCGCGGGATCAGCTCGCTGGAGAAGAACGCGGCCGAGAGCTGCGAACCATTACGCAGCCGCTGATCGACATCGTCCCACAGCGTATCGAACGCATCGTTGTTCGTCACCGACCGGACGATCGGGATCATGTCCAGGATCGGCACGCCGGCGTCGACCATCGTGCCAAGGGTGCGGGTAGCGCGGGTGATGTAGAGCTTACGAAACAGCGGGCCAACGACCGGCGTGTTGAGCTTGATGTAGTCGATGACCTTGCGTCCTTGCGATGTCGTGAAGCCGCAGATCACGACCACGGCCAGCGCCAGGCCCCCGAGCACATAAGCCCACCATAAGTTCTGAAGGCTGTGGCTCAGTCCCAGCAGCAGGCGCGTGGGCGTGGGCAGCGCCGCGCCGCGGTCTGCGTAGATCGCCGCGAAGCGTGGCAGCACAAAGAACAACAGGCCCGAGGTAATCAGGACCACCGCGCTGATCATGATCGCCGGGTACGTCAGCGCCCCCTTGATCTTTCTCGATGTCGCCGACTCCTTGGCCATGTATTTGCTGATGCGGTCGAGCATCTTGCCCATCGTGCCCGAGAGCTCGCTGGCGCGCACCAGCGAGACCATGACGCGCGGGAACACCTTCTCGTGCATCCCCAGCGCCGCCGACAATTCCCGTCCGCCACGCACCTCGTCCGCCACCGTCTCGAGCACTTTCCTGAACCAGCCGCTCTCCGATTGCTCGGCACAGCAGGACAGCGCCTCGCTGATCGAGACGCCGGTATCCACCATCACCGCGAGCTGGTGTGAAAACGTAATGACATCCTGCCGGCGGATCTTCTGGCGGCCGACGGTTGGCTGCCAGTTGTCATCGGCCAATGATGTGTCATTCGCCGCGCCTTGTCTCTTAGGCGCAGCCTTAGCGGTATCGGTTTTAGCTGAAGAAGGTTTCGCGGTGGGGACCGGTTTCGCCGCCCTGCCCAGCGCTTCTTTGATCGCGATGACAAACATGCCCTGACCGCGCAGGATCGCACCGGCCTGAGACGCGCTGGGCGCCGCGAGCGTGCCCTCGTTCAGACGGCCCTGGCCGTCCCTCGCCTTGTACGTGAACTGGGCCATGACGAGCTACCCCCGCGTCAGAGCGCGACGGCCTTGAAGACCTCCTGGAGTGTCGTGAGACCCTTGGACACCTTGTCGATCCCGTCCTTTCGCAGCGTGATGTACGTCGAGCCCTTCTCCGCGAGCATGCGGATCTCCTGCAGGCTCGCGCCTCGGCTCACCGCATCCATGCACAGCGCGTCGGGCACAAAAATCTCGTACAGACCCAGCCGGCCGCTGAAGCCCGTGTCGCGGCACTTCTTGCACCCTGCGCCGCGCACCAACGGGCCGAGCTTGATCCCCTCGCGCGCCAGCTGAGCGATGATGCGTGCCTCTTCGTCGTTGGGTTCCGCTTTGGTGGCACACCCCGAGCAGACCCGGCGGACCAGCCGCTGGGCAAGCACGCCCCGCAGCGCCGCGGCGACGAGGTATGGCTCGACACCGATGTTGATCAGCCGCGTGACGGCCGAGGGCGCGTCGTTGGTGTGCAGCGTCGAGAGGACGAGGTGGCCTGTGAGCGCGGCCTGCGTAGCGATCTTGGCCGTCTCTTGGTCGCGGATTTCGCCGAGCATCACGACGTCGGGGTCCTGACGCAGCAGCGCCCGAAGCGCCTTGGCGAAGGTGAAGCCGGCGCGTTCGTGTGTCTGGAACTGGTTGATGCCGTAGAGGTTGTACTCGACCGGGTCCTCGACGGTGCTGATGTTGATGTCTTCGCGGTTGATCTCGGCCAGTGCCCCGTAGAGCGTGGTGGACTTGCCCGAGCCGGTGGGCCCGGTGACGAGCACGATCCCGTTGGGTTGGCTGATGAGCCCGCGCAGGATCGAGAGCATCTCTTCGGAGAAGCCCAGGCGAGAGAGGTTGGCCACGGCGTTCTTCTGGTCGACGATGCGCATGACGACCTTCTCGCCGAACTTCCCGGGCATCGTCGAGACGCGCAGGTCGATCTGCCGCTTGTCGATCTTGATCGTGATCGCGCCGTCCTGGGGGATTCGGCGCTCGGAGATATCCAGCGCCGCCATGATCTTGATGCGCGACACCATCGCGGGCAACAGGTGCGCCGGCGGAGTGATCTTTTCAAAGAGCCTGCCGTCCACCCGGAAGCGCACGCGCAGCCGGCCCTCGTCGGGCTCGATGTGGATGTCGCTGGCCGATTCGCGCACGGCGGTGAAGATGAGGTAGTTGACCAGCTTGATCACCGGCGACTCGCCGGCGGATGCCTCGAGGTCGCTGACGTCGATGCTGTGCTGCTCGACGACGTTCATCTCGTCGAGGTTGAAGCTGTCCACCGCCTCGTCGATCACAAACACGTCCGCGTCTTCGGCACGCATGCCCGCCAGCGCCGAGCGGATGTCCTCCAGCGTCGCCGCGACCAGCTGCACCTGATGCCCGGTCAGCCGACCGATCTCCTCGGCCAGGAACACGTTCGCCGGGTCGCTCACGGCCACGGTCAGCCGGCCCTCGACCAGGAACATCGGGACCACGCCCTGCTTCTCGCAATACTCCAGCGGGAGAACCTCGGACAGCGAGCTGTCCACCAGCGTCGCGTCGATCCTCGCAAAGGGCAGGCCGTAGCTGTCCGCCACCGCCTCCATCACCTGATCTTGCGTGACAAAACCCAGCTCGACCAGGGCCGTGCCCAACAGCTTGCGGCCGTCCGACGCGCGCTGGAAAGACAGCGCCTGCGACAGCTGCTCGGGCGTGATCATGCCGCGGTCAATCAGCAGATCGCCGACACGAGGCGGTGTACCGGGTTTAGTAGGACTTTGGTCCTTCATCTGTAAGCCTTAGCGCCCTCACTTCTACAGGCACGCGGGTTTTATCTTTGTTTCACTTGATATCGGGGTGTCCCAGCGACTGCACAGCGCTCTCAACATCGGGGTGACAATCAAACCTGCTGTTTAGCCTTGTCACTTCAAGCACCTTGCTGATGTGCTGTGGGCAGGCAGCCAGGCGTAACTGGCCAAGCATCTCACCGCACTTGTCCTGCAGCCAGATCAGTGCCTCAAGCCCACGCGAGTCGATGAAGTCCAGCGACTCGAGGTCCAGCACAAAATCGCGGATGTCCTGATCCATGCGCTGCATTGCCTCGCGTTGGAAGCGATCGGCGTCGTCGATCGAGAGCTCGCCCTTGATCGCGAGAACGGTGACCTGGCCCTTGTCTTCGTAGGAGATCTTCATGCGCAATGCTCCTTGGGTGGGTTGCCCGGACCGATCAGCGACTGAACTCGCCCGACCAGCTCTTTAGGGCTAAATGGCTTGTGAATCACTTCAAAAATGCCCGCGTCACCGGCATCGTTCATCTCCGGCATGCCGGTCAGCATAATGATCGGGTACAAGCCGCCGACTTTCTTTGCCAGCTCAGTGCCCGTCATGCCCGGCATCGTCTGGTCAACGATCATCAGGTCCAGCTTGAAGGCGTCCGCGAGCTGTATCCCCTTCACGCCGTTGTCTGCGGTCAGCACCTCGTACCCCGCGCGACGAAGCGACATCGCCAGCAAATGCACGATGTGCTGCTCGTCATCGACAATGAGGATTCTGGGCCGGCTCATTACTCGGTTCCGCCACGCGCGCGTGGGTCTAACACCTGGACCGACCCCACAACGGGTATCGAGTCTGTCGTTTATGTCGGTCAGGCAGACCCCGCGGTTAAGGCTCAAAGAAAACGGCGGCCCGCGCGGGCCGCCGTCGGTGTTTCTCAGCTTTGCGATCCTGATTACCGGACCGTGCGGGTCCGATCAGTGCAGGTTCTCCGTGACGCTGGCGAGCAGTTGCTTGGCGCGCTTGTCTTCGGGGTTGATGGACAGGGCCTGCTTGTAGGCGTCCGCGGCGGCGGCGGGCTTGTTGTTCTTCTGCAGCGCGATGCCCCGCATGATCAGGGGCGTGGTGTCCTGCGGCGCCAGCTCGGCGGCGCGGTCGAACATGCTCAGCGCGCGGTCAAGCCGGTCACGCTTGTTCCAGACCATGCCCGCAAGCAGGTACCCGCGGTGGTCGTCGGGCGCAAGGTTGATCAGCCTGTTGGCCGCCTGCAGCGCGCCCGTCTCGTCGTCCAGCCGGTAGGCCAGCTCGCCGAACTTCGACCAATCATGGACCGAGGTGCGGTCCATCTCGGTCAGCTTCAAATACACGTTGCGCCCCTCGCGGAGCTTGCTGTCCTTGACATAGGACTCGGCCAGGAGACGGAAGAGGTCCGCACGCTTCGAGCCGTACTCGGTCTTGACCAGCTCTTCGAGCTCACGCGACGCGTCGCCGTTGCGGCCGACGGCGACCATCTCGCGTGCAACTTCTTCACGCAGCTTCATATCCTCGGGGGCGAGCATCGAGGCCTGCTTGAACCACACCATCGCTTTTTCGTGGTTGCCCTGACTGCGGTACACGTGCGCCAGCAGCGCCCGGACCGTCGGGTTCTGGTCGAAATAGCTTGTTTTCTCTTCGAGCTCGGCGATCGCTTGGGCGAACTGTTCGAGCTGCACCATCATCTCGATGCGCGCCAGGAAATAGGAAGCGTTCTCCGGGTCGCGCTCGTAGGCCTTGGCGTAGTCTTCCTTCGCCGCGTCGTAGCGCTGCCAGCGCTGATCGACGATGCCCTGGTAGTAGTAGGGCTTGGCCTTCTCCTTGCGGGCGAAGCCCTCGAGCTCTTCGCCGTACTCAATCGACTTCGCCAGGCGTTGGTACGCGGTCTCAAGCTCTGATTTTTCCAGCGCGATTCGCCCGGCCATCAGCCAGAGCTGAGGGTTCTCCATGTCCTTAACCATCGCCTGCTCGATCGTACGCTGCGCCAGGCCCAGCTGACCGGCGTTGAACTGGTCCTCGGCCATCTCGATCGCGATCTTCGACTTCACCGCATTCCAGCGCCCGCTCGCTTCGCCCTTCCACTGCTCGTGGTTGTCCGTGGAACTGCAGCCCAGCAGCCCGACCGTCATGGTGAACGCGAGCAGACTTTGGATCGTTAGGCGAGACAGCTTCATATCAACAACTCCCGGTTTCAGTAAATCGGCTTGTATCTCTATCGGCGGCTGGGCACCGCCCTTGTAAACAACGCCGCCCCGTTCCCGGAGCGGCGCTGATCTTCATTTTTCTCTCTTAGACAGGGGTCTTATCGCCCCCGGCTATTATTCAGTCTCGGTCTCGGTATTCGCCGTCGAGTTATCAGTCTCGGTCGCTTCCGCAGCCTGCTGCAGCAGCTCCGCGGTCGACAGCTCACGCCAGGCCGAGTCCGATCCGTCGGCGGTCTCTTCGACTACTTCGACATCGGCCGAGTCCGTCGGCTGCTCCTCGGTCACTTCCGCAACCG